>MDTE01010032.1_pt1 | contig 10746 bp, 10 predicted proteins | sample 811231 | NCBI WGS metagenome assembly MDTE01 (sample SAMN05326651, study PRJNA326480) | marine metagenome | isolation source: seawater | place: Indian Ocean: Red Sea | collected 2010 | reverse complement strand
TTAACAAAGCAATAGTTGGAAAAAATGCTTTTGCTCATGAGTCAGGTATTCATCAAGATGGAATGTTAAAAAATAGAAATACTTATGAAATTATGACCCCAGAGAGTGTAGGGGTAAAAAAAACCTCACTAGTAATGGGTAAACATTCTGGAAGACATACATTCAAAGATAAGTTATCAGACCTGGGTTATGCAGGTGTAACTGATGACGTAATTCAGACTGCTTTTGGAAAATTTAAAATTTTGGCAGACAAAAAAAAACACGTTTATGATGAAGATATTATAGCACTCGTTGATGATAGTTTAATTAAAGAAAGCAATGTCATTAATTTAAAATCGCTCAAAGTTTTTGCTGGCACAGGAGAACCTCAGAAGGCTGAGATGACGCTTGAAGTTTATGGAGATCTTAAAAAGGCAAACGAAACAGGAGATGGTCCTGTTGATGCAATATTTAAATGTATTAAAAAATTATACCCACACGAAGTTAAACTTCAATTATACCAAGTTCATGCTGTAACAGAAGGTACTGATGCCCAGGCTACTGTGAGTGTAAGAATAGAAGAAAAAGGCAAAACAACTGTAGGCCAAGCTGCTGACACAGATACTCTTGTTGCTTCTGCCAATGCTTATTTGAATGCTTTAAATAAGATGATCATAAAAAGAAAAAAAACTGCTCCCGAAGAGTATGAGCAAGAAAGAATGAAAGGGATTTAAAATGTTTGGACTAAATAAAATTTCAAAAATGTGGTCACAAGATATGGCCATTGACCTTGGAACTGCCAACACACTTGTTGTCGTGAAAGGCAAAGGAGTTGTTTTGAACGAACCTTCAGTGGTTGCAATTATTGAAGAAAAAGGGAAAAAATCAGTTTTAGCTGTAGGAGATGAAGCAAAAACTATGCTTGGTAGAACACCTGGTAATATTTCTGCTGTAAGGCCACTAAAAGATGGAGTAATTGCAGACTTTGTGGTTACAGAGGAAATGATCAAACACTTTATTAAAAAAGTTCACAAAAAAAATGCTTTTGCGAATCCAAGGATATTAGTTTGTGTACCAACTGGCTCAACACCAGTTGAGAGAAAAGCAATTCAAGACTCTGCTCTTGCAGCAGGAGCTAGAAAAGTACAATTGATTGAGGAACCGATTGCAGCAGCTATTGGCGCTGGTCTACCCATATCAGAAGCTACTGGATCAATGGTAGTTGATATTGGCGGCGGGACAACTGAAATAGCAGTAATGTCGCTAGGAGGAGTGGTATATTCAAGATCATTAAGAGTTGCAGGAGATGCAATGGATCAAGCAATCATTAGTTATATGAGACAGAAATTTAATCTATTAATTGGTGAAGCAAGTGCTGAAAAGATAAAAAAAGAAATCGGAACAGCTATTGCAACTGCTGGAAGTACTTACTTAATGAAAGGAAGAGATCTAAGATCGGGTACACCAAGGGAAATAACTTTAAGAGAAGAAGATACCGCTGCAGCTTTAAAACCAGTTTTAGATGTAATGATGGATGGTATAAAAACGGCTTTAGAAAATACTCCACCAGAATTATCAGCAGATTTAGTTGACATGGGTCTTATTCTTACAGGAGGAGGCGCATTATTGAAAAATATTGACAAACTTATTTCAAAAGAAACAGGTTTGCCAGTTCAAATAGCTGACGATCCTCTTTCTTGTGTTGCTGTTGGAACAGGTAAAGCACTTGAACAAGAAGAGTTATTCTCAACAATGTTATCGGAGTATTAATTTTTGTTAATTAAAAATGGCAACAAGCAGAGATGATTTTGGAATTGCAATTCGTTCTGCTTTATTGCAGAGGGGAGCCAGACAAAAATTTTCCCTTTTTGTTTTAATTTTAATATCAATCTGTATTTTTGCGCTGGATAACACTCAACTAAAAGCGGTTAAATCTTTAAGGAGTCTACTTAATGATGGAATATACAGACTTTCAGCCATCTCTTCTTCGCCAATAAAATTTACCACAGCATCAAAGGACTTTTTTGTAAGACATGTTTCAATTTATGAGGAAAATGAAAAATTAAAAAGCGAAATAGAAGAGCTTAGAAGACAAGAGTTAGATAATTCTTATCTTCAAACGCAAAACAAACAACTCAATGCAGTTGTAAAATTAAATGAAGAATTTGATTTCACAACAGTTAGCGCAAAAATAATGTTTGATAAAAATAGCCCATATTTAAATTCAGTAGTTATAAACAAAGGTACAAATTCTAATATTAAACTTGGTTTACCAGTTTTAAGCAAAGGCCATTTAGTTGGCAGAATTGTAGAAGTTAATTACATATCCTCAAGAATATTACTTCTTAACGACCTTAATAGTAAAATACCTGTAGTTATTTCACCAAATGGCGATCAGGCGATTCTTTCCGGTATAGGAAAAATTAATCCAAGTTTAGATTACCTACCAGAAAATTTTTATCCAGACGATAAAAATTTAGTTTACACATCTGGAAAAGATGGAATTTTAGTGCCTGGGATTTCAATTGGTAAAGCATTCATGGAAAATGATCGTATAAAAGTTAAATTGTTTACCGATCCTACACAAATTTTTTTAGTAAATGTCGTTTTGTCAAAATCTAGGAAACCAGGGAAAATGTAAATGGCCATAAATATTAAAAGTTTTAAAGAGGGATTTTTACGTCTAGCTCCATTAGTTTTGTTAATTTATATATGTATTTCTGAATTCCATACCCAATTCTATTTCTGGGATATTTTTTCTTTTAATCTTCAGTTTATCATAATTTATTATTGGGTTTTAAGAGATCCATCAATTTTAGGTTATGGTTTTGTATTTATTTGCGGAATGATAAACGATGTTGTTTTGAGTTTACCGCTTGGAACAAGCCCTCTATCTTATTTGTTTGTTTCTTTAGTAGCAGCATATGTAAGAAACGCCACTGTAAGAAGCACAATATTTACCGACTGGTTTACTTTCGTGGTTGCAATTCTTGGCGGTAATTTAATAACCTATTCTTTAATTAAAAATTTTACCATTTTAGAAACAGAGTATGTTTCTGTATTTTATGATTCCCTGTTTACCTTTATACTCTATCCTTTTTTCTGGGGTATTTTTGAATTGTACAAAAAAATTATATCATTAAGGACTTATGATTAGATCTGGTGGCGAAAGCAAAATTAAATTAATTGGACGAAGAATGTTTGTGGTATCTGCCGCAAAAGCTGTAGTAATTTTTGGAATAGTTGGAAGATTGATTTATTTACAAATTAATGAAAGCAAAAAATACAAAACTTTATCAGATAAAAATAGATTTCGTGAATGGAAATTCTCTCCACCCAGAGGTCTTATAAATGATTACTATGGAAAAGAAATTGCATCAAATAAACAAGTTTTTCAACTTCATATTGTTCCAGAAAATTCTGAAAATTTAGAAATTTTAATTTTTAGATTAAAAAATATTTTAAGTTTAAATGATAAAGATATTTTTAAAATTAAAAAGAAAATTGCTTCTCAAAAACCCTGGGATCCAGTTATTATTTCAGATAATTTAACTTGGTCTGAGTTTTCAAGAATAAACTTATTTTTGCATGAATTACAAGGTGCTGAGCCAGTAGTTTCAGTTGCAAGGCTTTATGTTGAACCTTCTTCAGCTCATATAGTTGGATATGTTTCGAAAGCCAGCAAAAAAGATTTGCAAACAAAAGAGTATTTAAAAAATAAGATTGCAACAGGAACAAGAGTTGGAAAAACAGGGATTGAAAATAAGTTAGACTCTGAAATTATTGGGGATGTTGGCTACAAAAGATACGAAGTAAACGCTTATGGTAAAAGAATTAAAGAAATATCAATAGATCCTGGAAAATCGGGTAAAAATTTTAGGACGACTTTAGATTTAGAAGTGCAAAAATTAGCATCAAAACTTCTTGAGGGAAAATCAGGGGCTGTTTGTGTAATGGACATTTATAGAGGAGATATCATTTCTATGGTTTCAGCTCCTTCTTTCGACCCTAATGAATTTGTTCATGGAATAAATAGAAAAAATTGGGACAAATTAATTAAGCACAGAGATAAGCCTTTAATAAACAAAGCAATAGCAGGGCTTTATCCTCCAGGATCTACAATAAAAACATTGGCTGCATTAAGTGCTTTAGAAAACGATATAGTTAATCCTAAGACCGCAATTCGTTGTACTGGCTCAATGGAACTTCATGGAGAGAAGTTTCATTGTTGGAAGAAAAAGGGCCATGGTTATATGGATATGAGAGACGGAATAAAACAATCTTGTGATATTTATTTTTATGAAGTTGCAAGAAAATTAGGAATTGATCGTTTATCAGAAACTGCAAAAAAATTTGGTTTAGGAAAAGATGTATTAAAAGGATTTATCGAAGAAAGAAATGGTGTTGTACCAAATACGACATGGAAGAAAAAAAATATTGGCAAAAACTGGTATTTGGGCGAAACACTTCATGCTGGAATAGGACAAGGTTATTGGCAAAGTTCTCCATTACAGCTTTGTTTAATGACTGCCCAAATTGCAAATGGAGGGTATGCCATTAGACCAAGAATAATTTTGGATAAAGATAAAGATGAATTTTATGATTTAGATAAATTTATTTCAGATAAAAAAATGTTTTCCGATGATGTTGTTAGTTTATATGAATTTATTGCTAAATTTCGTTATAAAAGTTTGTTTAAAAATCCTGAGAATATTAAATTTGTTCAGGACGCACTTTTTGGAGCCACCAATGAGCCTGGTGGAACATCATATGGATCAAGATTGACAAAAGAAGAATTTATTTTTGCCGGAAAAACAGGAACCTCGCAAGTAAAAAGATTTACTGCCCTACAAAGAGAATTAGAAATAAAAAATGAGGATTTACCATTTGAGGAAAGGGATCATGCTTTGTTTGTAGCCTTTGCACCTTACAAAGATCCACGTTATTCTATAAGTGTCGTGGTCGAACACGGCGGATCTGGTAGCAAAAGTGCAGCACCAATTGCGAAAAAAGTTATACAAAAAGTTTTAGAGAAACATTCTTTAAGAGAAGCTAAACAAAGAGGTGAGACAATATAATGTTTAAACAAGGTTCTATTCAATTACATTTAAATTTAAGAGATAAAATATTTGCTGTAGATCCAATTTTATTTTTTTGTATTTTGATATTAGGTATAATCAGTTTTTTTGCAATGTATTCAACCGATGGCGGAGAATTTGCATATCATACCAAAAGTCACATACTAAGATTTTGTATTTTCTTTCTTTTATTTATCATTGTTTCATTTTTTAAATCAAATTTTTGGTATAACACTAGTACTTTTATATACATTGGAGTTATCTTACTCCTTTTTTTGGTAAAATATTTTGGTCTAACTTCATCTGGATCACAAAGATGGTTAAATCTTTACTTCCTTAATCTGCAGCCCTCTGAGTTAATGAAAGTAGCATTAATTTTATTTTTAGCAAAATATTATCATAGAATTTCTTCAGGTGATGTTAACAGAGCAAAATACTTGTTGATGCCAATTGTAGCCTTACTTGTTCCTTTTGTCTTGGTACTCACCCAACCAGATTTAGGTACTGCCTTCTTAATTGCCATTGGTGGAGCAGTTGTTGTTTGGCTAGCCGGAGTAAAAATGAAATTTTTTGCTTATCTTGCAGCAATTTTTTTATCAATAGCTCCTATTGCTATTTCATTCTTAAAACCATATCAAAAATCAAGAATTTTAACTTTTTTAGACCCTAGCAGAGATCCTCTAGGGGCAGGCTATCAAATCACACAATCTAAAATCGCAATTGGGTCTGGAGGCTTATTTGGAAAAGGTTTTTTAAATGGATCACAAAGCTATTTAGATTATTTACCAGAAAAACATACTGATTTTATATTCACCTTATTCTCTGAAGAATTTGGATTTTTTGGTTCATGTTTAGTTTTAGCAATTTATGTCTTAATAACTGTAAGAATAGTGGCGATAGGGAACATGGTTAGAGATACCTTTGCAAAGTTGTATTGTTACAGTTTTGGGACTGCCTTTTTTATTTATGTGGCGATCAACATGGGAATGGTTTTAGGCTTAATACCTATAGTAGGTGCTCCATTGCCTATACTGTCATATGGTGGTTCCTCCATGCTTGCTATGATGCTTGGATTAGGGATAACCATGAGTTGTAAAATACATAAAGACCAAGCCATTAATTGATGCCCGATTTGGGTCAATAAATTAGTAAAAATTTAATTCATAGGTTGCTTTTGTCTTAAGAATTTGCTCAAATATATTAATAAATAAAATGTTTGGACAAAAAAAACAAAATACACCAAGACCCCTTAATGATAGCGGAAGATCACAAATAAGTGAGACTTTTTCTTTAGAGGGAACTCTAAGAACTTCAGGCGCCATAGATATTTCTGGATTAATAAAAGGCGCTGTTTATGCAGATGATCTTATTATTAAAGACACAGGTTCAATTATCGGACCCGTTGAAGCAGACAAAATTGAGATTTACGGACACCTTGAAGGAAAAATTTTAGCTAAAACTATAGTTATTGGAAGTACAGGCGTTGTAAAGGGAGATATTTTATTCAGCGAAAGTTTAAAGACGGAGGAGGGTGCCGACATTAATGGTTATCTTAAGAAAACAGAGAGCACAAGTATGGAAGCAGCTCAAAACGAGTTCAAGCTAGATACAATTGAGACACCAAAAGAAACTAAAGAAAAAGATAAGTCTGCCAAAAAAGGTAGACCAAAAATAGTTGCTAGCAACTAATAAAAAACAGTACAATTCACCACAGTTAAATAAATAAAAAATTAGCGTAAGGCTTTGAAAATGTCTGTTAATGGTTGCTCATCTGTTGGAATAATTGGTGCAGGAATACAAGGTGTTTGCATTGGGCTTCAGTCATTAAAAAAAAATATTCCAACTACAATATTTGACTCACAAGATCCAGGAAGTATGGCTTCTTACGGAAATGCAGGTCATTTTTCACCGTATGCAGTTTTACAATTGAATAGACCCGATATTTTATACGATGTTCCAAAATTACTTTTCAGTTCTTTTGGCCCTTTAGCTTTAAAATGGAATTACATTCCTAAAATGTTGCCATGGATTTTTGGGTATTTAAAAAATTGTAACAAAAAATCGATGTTGCATACCGCAAAATATATGCATCAAATCCTAAATTTATCGATGGATGCCTATGAAGATATATTTCAGGAAATAGATATGACAAACTTAGTTGAAAAAAAGGGAATAATATACGTTTGGACCAATCAAAATCTAAAAAGCAGAGAACTTGAAATTAAAATTAGAGACAATTTGGGCGTTAAACAGAAAATTTTATCAGCTAGAGAAATTTTAGATTTAGAACCTAACTTGAGACCAGTTTTTTCTGCAGGTGCATATTATGACTATGCATGGCACGCAAGAGATCCTCATGGAATAGTAAAAAAAATCTTTGAATTATTTATTAAGAAAGGCGGCAAGTTTATTAAAAGCAACGTTGAGTCTGTTAAACAAATAACAAATAATCAAACTTTAATAAAAACTGAAAAACAAGAGTATACATTTGAAAAGTCTGTGATTGCATGTGGAGCTTATTCAAAAAAATTAACTGATCAGTTAGGGGAAAAAATACCTCTTGATACTGAAAGAGGTTATCATGTCCATTTTAAAGGAATGGAAAAATTATTAAACAGACCAGTAATTTTTTTAGACCGAGGGTTTGGCATGACTCCAATGAACCAAGGTCTTAGAGCAGTTGGAACAGTTGAATTTGGAGGACTTCAAAATCCAATTTCAAAAAAAAGAATTGAGTATATTGTGAAATGCGCAAAAGAACTTCTTCCTCAGTTGAACGAGTACCAGGATGAGTGGTTAGGATTTAGACCAACCTTGCCGGATTTTTTGCCAGTTATTGGGCCTTCAAAAAAAAATAAAAATATAATTTATGCGTTTGGCCACCAACATTTAGGTTGGACTTTAGGAGGAATTACAGGAAAAATTGTTTCAGGACTAATAGCAAATGACAAAACAAATCTAGACTTATCAGCATACAGTTCATCAAGGTTCGGATAGATGATTAAAGTAGCGGTTTTAGATGATTACCAAAATATTTTTAAAGAATTTATTGAAGTAGATAAATACAAAGATAAATATAGCTTTACAATTTTTAACAAGTCATTTCAGAGTGAGGACGAGGCTCTACTTGAATTAGAAGGTGTTGATGCACTTTTTATAATGAGAGAGAGAACAAAAATTTCTAAAACATTAATTTCAGGTCTAAAAGATCTTAAATACATAATTACTAGCGGCATGAGAAATAAAGCTATCGATTTAGAAGAGGCAAAAAAAAGAAAAATTATTGTTTGTGGAACAGATATAAATTCAAATCCTACTGCAGAAATAACATGGGCATTAATACTTGGGCTTATGAGAAATATAAAACAAGAAGTTGACAATATGTTCCAAGGTTATTGGCAAACTACTTTAGGGTTAGAATTAAAGGGTAAAATTTTAGGAATAGTTGGATTGGGAAAAATTGGTTCACAAGTTGCAAGAATTGGAAAAGCTTTTGGAATGCAAGTGGTAGCATGGAGCGAAAATTTAGATTTATCCCATGCAAATAAACTTGGGGTTTTGCCAATAAGTAAAGAAGAACTATTTAAACAAGCCGATATAATTTCTTTACATGTTGTTTTGAGTGAAAATTATAAAAACTTAATAACAAAAAAAGAATTTGAAATCATGAAAAAAACTTGTTTTTTAATAAACACTTCAAGAGGGCCAATCATAAACGAAAAAGATTTAATTTCTGCTTTAGATGAGGATAAAATTGCCGGAGCAGGTTTGGATGTTTACGACATCGAGCCTCTCCCTCAGGATCATAAATTAAGATTTCTTCCTAACGCTTTGTTGTTGCCCCATCTTGGATACGTAACTGAGGAAAATTATTCTATTTTTTTTACTCAAATGATCGAAAACCTAGACTCCATCACAGATGGAACCCCCAAAAGACTCATAAAATAAAGAAAACTATAGGTTGTATTTTAACCTCAAATTTCAGTATATTTACTCACAGTTTTGTGATTGATTCGTTTTTGAGAGAGAGGGATTTTAATGAGAAAAATTTTAAGCCTTATGTTTTTTGGCTTTTTATTGTCAGGATGTTACACCAATTCTCTAACAATGGTTGGTCCAGCAACAGGTGTAGTATCAGGTAAAGTCTCTGAAACAGTACTTACAACATCACTTAATCATGCAGTAAAACTAGAAACTGGTAAAAGTCCACTTGAACACGTTTTAAGCGAACATCAAATAAAAACCGTAGAAAAAAATAAAAAGAAAATCAATCCTTGTTCTCAAAACAAAAAGCTTTGTAATGTTATTAAAAAAAGAATTGAAAACACAAGAAAACAACTCTTAGGTTTAAATCTACAAGCAAGAATAGAAAAACAACACAAGAAAATCATTCTTAAACAAAAAAACCAATAGAATACAAATACAACTTAAAGTTTATAATTATGTTGAGAAACATACTGTAATTTTATTTCATCAAGTATTTTCTTTTAAAACGAGATCTTTGTGTTATGTCCCTTAAGCTATGTATAAATTATTAAGATTCTCAATTATATTTTGCTTTCTTTCAGGATGCTATCAAACTTCGTTAGCACCAATGATGATGGCTCCAGTAGCAGGTGCATCACAAGGGAAAGCCGCAACATCAATTGCGTCAACAGCTTTTAATTATGGAATTAAGGAGAGAACTGGAAAATTTCCATATGAACATATAATTAAAAGAGAAAAGCAAAAAATAGTTAATAAAGTTGCTGCAGTAGAAAAAACCGTTATAGAAACCTCTGAAGAAATTAAATTAAAAATAAATCAATCCTCAAAAAAAGTACTTGATCTAAAAAAACAAAATACACAAAAATTCTATGCTTCAGCTAATAAAATTAAAAAAATTACAAAAGAAACATTTAGAGCTAATAGACCCCAAAACTCTTACTGGTCTACACAAAAATAGGGCCTTTTTAACCATTCCAATATGACTATAGTTGTCATATCCTTAATCTATGAAATCAAAAACAAAAGTTGTCGTGATTGGTGGAGGCGCTGTAGGAGTAAGTACTCTTTATCACCTAGCTAAAAAAGGTTGGTCCGATGTTGTTTTGGTTGAAAGAAAAGAATTAACCTCAGGTTCGACTTGGCATGCAGCAGGTTTGTTGCCTCTTTTTAATATGAGTTATTCTGTGGGGCAGCTACACAGATATGCTGTTAAATTATATAAATCTTTAGAAAAAGAAACTGGAAAGAAAGTAGGCTTTAGCGTTGTTTCAAATATTCGTTTAGCACAAACAAAAGATAGAATGGACGAATATCACCAGTATGCAGGAGTCGCAAAAACTATTGGTGTCAAAGTAAAATTTCTAAAGCCAGAACAAGTTAAAGAAATTTGGCCTTTATGTAATATTGAAGGCTTAGTAGGAGCAATACAGCATCCAGAAGATGGATATATTCAACCTGCAGATCTTACACAAGCGTTAGCAACAGGCGCTAGAAATCATGGAGCAGAAATTTATAGGAATACAACTGTTTTGGGAATTAAACAAAATAGAGATGGTTGGATGGTCGAAACAGACAAAGGCAACATTAATTGCGAGCATGTTGTATCTTGTAGTGGAAACTTTGCAAGACAAACTGGAGAAATGGTTGGAATAGAAATTCCTGCAATACCAGTTGAACATCAATATATTGTAACTGAACCTCA
>MDTE01185093.1_pt1 | contig 10747 bp, 8 predicted proteins | sample 811231 | NCBI WGS metagenome assembly MDTE01 (sample SAMN05326651, study PRJNA326480) | marine metagenome | isolation source: seawater | place: Indian Ocean: Red Sea | collected 2010 | reverse complement strand
TAGAATCTTATTTGATTGATTTTTACAAAATCAGAAAGACTCGAAAAATAGGTCCCATGATGAAAGCTTGGATTGGTATTTCAGACAATCAAATTCTCAAGATTCAGAAGTTAAGTAGAAAAGGCAAGCTTATTGGAGAAACTCTATTTAAGGAATATTTTAAAGATTTTCCTAAAAAAGTTATAATAAATGAAATTAAGAATAAGGATGAAATAACTATTAATATCTCAAATTATAATGAGTCTCCTTTTGAAGATTTAAAAATTTTCGAACCATTAGATAAGAATAGTGAAAAGTAGATTAAAAAGATCAAATGATGAACTCAAAGCAGATAGGCCGACATCTGATGAGTTGGCTTTTATTCCCAAAACACCTATCTACTTTATGCTTGAAAATATACGTTCTGTTCATAATGTCGGATCGATATTTAGAACGGCTGATGGGTTCGGCGCATCTAAGATATATTTAACAGGATATACTGCGTGTCCTCCACGAGAAGATTTGTCAAAAACTGCGTTAGGCTCAGATAAGGTAGTTCCGTGGATTCACTTTGAAGATTCTTTAGAAGCTATCGATGATATTATTGCAAGAGGAATAACGCCTGTAGTTGCAGAGCAAACGATTAAGTCAGAATCTATATACGAATTAGATTTTAAATTTCCGGTTTGCATTATATTAGGTAATGAGGTTGATGGAGTAAGTGAGGAAATTATTAGAAAAGTAGATTTACATACTGAAATTCCAATGAAGGGGATTAAGCAAAGTCTTAATGTATCTGTTGCTGCGGGAGTAGCTGGATTTGAACTTTTAAGACAGTATTTAGTAAAATAAATATGTATTCAAATGATTTTATAGTAAATATGATGGAGAGGGCGATAGAGCTTTCAAAAAGAGGAAGAGGAAAAGTTTCTCCTAATCCTCTTGTTGGTTGTGTTATTGTTAAAGATAACAAAATTATTGGGGAGGGCTACCATAAAGAATATGGAGGAAATCATGCTGAAAAGAATGCTCTTGACAACTGCGTAGAGAATCCTTTAGGAGCTACCGCGTTTATAACACTTGAGCCGTGCTGTATTGATTCTAAAACACCACCCTGTACAAGTCTTCTTATTGATAGTGGGATAGATTATGTATTTGTGGGATCTCAAGATCCTAATCCAGATATTAATGGCAAAGGTATAAAAGAGCTTGAAAAACATGGAATAAAAGTTTATAAAGGTTTTTTAGATTTGAATATATCTAAACTTAATAAAGGCTTTTTTAAATGGGTTCAAAAAGGAATTCCTTGGGTTATAGCAAAAATAGCTCAAGGAACTGATGGATCTATGGGCGCTAATGATAGTACTCAAACTTGGCTTACAGGGAAAGAATCAAGAAAGAATTCTCACTATTTAAGATCTAAAGTAGATGCTGTATTAATCGGTTCTCAAACAGCTAAAGTAGATAACCCAAGTTTAACAGTTAGAGATGTTCCGGGCATTAATCCTAAAAGGGTCGTACTTGATACAAATAGAACTCTTCCAATAGACTTAAATCTTTATTGTGATAATGAGGCAGAAACTATTGTTATGTGTTCCCAGGAAAAATTCAATAAAAATAAAGCCTTAAATTGTCGCTTTATTCCAGTTAGGGAAGTTGATGGAAAGCTTGATTTAGAAGATGTACTGGTAAAGCTTGCAAATGATGGAATAACTTCACTCTTAATTGAAAGTGGTCCAAAATTAATCAAATCGTTTGATGAAGCTAATTTGATTGATGAGCTGTATATGTATACAGCAGATATTGAAATTCCAAATTCAACTTTAAAAAATCCTATTGATATTGATAATGATTGGATTTTAAAAACAACACGATTACTTGGCTCTGATGAGCTTCAGGTTTTTGAAAGGAAAGAATTATGTTTACAGGAATAATTGAAGAAGTAGGTCGAGTTCATGCAATTAAGAAGTCTGAAGAATCGCTGAAGATGACTATTGAAACTAATTGTGTTCTAAAAGACTCTAAGATAGGGGACAGTATTTCAATAAATGGAATTTGCCTTACAATCACTTCAATAGAAGGTGCTTTATTTACATCAGATATAGTTAGAGAAACGATTGAAAAAACAAATCTTAAGTATGTAAAAAAAGGAGATCAAGTTAATTTAGAAAGGGCAATGAGAGCTGATTCAAGGTTTGATGGCCATATTGTGCAAGGACACATTGAAGGAGTTGGTCAAGTTAAGAAAATACAAAATGATAAAGAGTCTTTTATTCTTAGTGTTCAAATCCCCGCAAATCTGGTAAATTATTGCATACACAAGGGTTCTATTGCGATAAATGGTACATCTTTAACGATTGCTTCAATTGAAGAAAACTTAATAGATATTTGGATAATTCCTCATACTTTAAGCCATACTACTTTTGGAGTAATTAAGGAAGATGATTATGTTAATATTGAAACAGACATTATTGCAAAGTATGTTGAGAAAATAAATAATACAAATAGTTAGGCAATATTTTGAATAAAGAAAAAATAAAATTAATTGAAAATGCAATAGAAGAATTTAGGAATGGTGCAATGCTTATTGTAGTCGATGATGAAGACAGAGAAAATGAAGGAGATTTCATTATATCTGCAGACAAAGTAACTCCAGATGATATTAACTTTATGATGAAGTATGGTAGAGGTTTAATTTGTACATCGATTTCAACTGATAAAGCAAAGCAGCTAGACCTTTCTCCTATGGTCAAAAATAATACAGAGCATCAAAAAACTAATTTTACAGTAAGTGTTGATGCTGAAAAAGGGATTTCAACAGGTATCTCAGCGAAAGATAGGTGGCAGACACTTCAAGTTCTCTTAGATGAGAATTCTAAGCCTTCAGACTTAGTCCGTCCTGGACATATGTTTCCACTAATTGCTAAAGATGGAGGTGTTCTCCAGCGTGCAGGACATACTGAGGCCTGTATTGATTTGGCTAAATTGGCAGGGCATAGTCCAATGGGATTATTAGTTGAAATAGTAGATGAAGATGGTACGATGGCTAGAATGAATAAATTGAAAGATATATCAGATAAACACAATCTATCAATTATTTCAATTGCAGATTTAATAGAGTATAGAAGGAAAAAAGAAAAACTTATTGATGAGGTTGTCAATATTCCATTACCAACAAAATTTGGTGATTTTAAAATGAGATTATTCGAAGATAAAATACATGGAGATCACCATATAGCATTGGTTAAAGGAGATATAAATTCTGATTCAGAGCCTTTGGTTAGAGTGCATTCTCAATGCCTTACAGGCGATATCTTCGCATCTTTAAGGTGTGATTGTGGTCCTCAGCTAGTTAGCGCGTTAGATAGAATCTCTCAATCTGATTCAGGCATTTTAGTTTATCTCCGTCAAGAAGGTAGGGGAATCGGTTTGAAGAATAAAATTTTAGCGTATCAATTACAGGATTCTGGATTAGATACGGTAGAAGCAAATCAGAAATTAGGATTTTCATCAGATCTTAGAGAGTATGGTATTGGAGCTCAAATATTGAAAGAATGTGGAGTAAGTAAAATGAGGTTGCTTACAAACAATCCTAAAAAGATAATTGGCTTAGAAGGTTATGATTTAAGTGTTACTGGTAGAGAATCTATAGAAATTAAGTCTAATTCTATGAATGAAAAGTATTTAAAAACGAAGAGAGATAAATTAGGTCACCTTTTATCGGAGCTTAAATAATGATAGATATGAATCAAATAAAATTAGCTATCGTTGTTAGTGAATTCAATACAACAATTACAAAATCCTTAAAAAAATCTGCAGAAACTTATTTCGAGCAAGAAGGAGGAGACCTAAGTAATGTAAAGACATATACAGTACCTGGAGCTTTTGAGATTCCTGGGACAGTGTCTCAGATTATTAAAAATAAAAAAGCAGATATAATAGTTGCTTTAGGCTGTATTATAAAAGGAGAGACCCCTCACTTTGATTTTATTGCTACTGAAACATCTAGAGCTCTTATGAAAATGATTATTCAGTATGATATTCCTATTGGCTTTGGAGTTTTGACGACTAATGATATGAAGCAAGCAATGGATAGATCTAGAGATGATGATACTAATAAAGGTAGAGAAGCAATGGTTGCTGCTTTAGAGGTCTTTCAAATTTATAATAAAATAAAAGATTAATATTGTACATTGTTTTAATTTCTATATTTTCTATTCTAATATCAGGAACACTCAATCAGTGGGAAAGCATAACCTCGACTTTATCTCCAAATAAAATAATAAAATATAATAATCAGTTAATAGGTAGTACTTCCGGAGGGTTGCTGTCTTTTCATCTAGATAGCCAGACTTTTTCCCGTTATGGGTCTAGTCATATAGATTGTATCAATATATCTGATATGGAAATTGATTCAAATGAAGATTTGTGGATATTGTGTAGCAATGGAGAATTACTTAAAGATAATTCATCTATCAGTATTAATCATTTAGACGTAGACTCAGCTAGTGCTTTGGAAATTATGCAAGAATCTATTTTTATTTTGTATGCCAAAGATAGTGTATATGGAGTTATCAAAATTAATTATAATAATAATGAGGCTACTTTTGAGGATTACTTTCAAGGCTTTGCCTCTCCTAACTCAGTTTTTAGTGAAATCCAGATTTTAAATAATACTATTTATATCCTTACTGATGAGGGTATTTATTATGGTGATTTAGATTCAAATCTTAAGTTTTCCTCGAATTGGTCTATAGTTCAAGATTCACAATCAGCTATAGATATTGTGGAATTCAATAATCAAATAGCTGTGTTGTATAGTGATAAAATTATTTTTTTAGGTATAGAAAATGATAGTGACTTTATTGTAGATGTAGATTTAAGTGGCTATATTGACTCATTTAGCTATGATGGTTTAGAGCTATATATTATAGCTTCTGATAAGATTATTAGTATAGATACTCAAAGTGATATTACAATACATTACCAGCAAGATTTTAATGATGCGAATTCTTTATTTGTAGATGAGAATCAAGTATATTTAGGGGTTCAAGATCAGGGGTTTTGGTTTTTAGATTCTGAAACAAAAAAATGCTCTCCAAATACACTTCCTTCGCCTGATGTTGAAGCTATAAGCTACGAAGATGGAGTCTTGTATGGAGTTAGCAGGGATGGGGTTTTTATATATCGAGACAACTCTGTCTCTAATTTATTATCTCTTGAATCAGAGAATTCCTTTTTAATAGATCAAGATGATTGTAATTACTTTCAAGGGACTCAATTTAATTATATTCCTGGTAATAAAATTTCATCAAGTCTAGAAATTCTTAATAATAAAATATACATTCCAAACAGTGGGATTTTGCCTGATCAGGAGAATAAAGGAGGAGTCGTTGTTATTGATATTGATAATTATTCTATTTCTGATATTGTGGGGCTATCTGAGTTAGATGGATTAGGTGGTATATACTACAGCGATATTGATAATGGATATCTAACAATTAATCAACTAATTAAGGATGACTACAATAATATCTGGGTTGTTAATCCTTACGCAGAAATAACAGGACATATTTTAAAATATTATAACAATTCTAATGATTCTTGGGGCTATATTGAAGCTCCTGATGATATATCTTATTTACCTCAAGAAATAGCCTTTGACCAATGGAATAGGGTATGGGTAGCGTTTAGGAATGAATCTACAATAGACGGAGATCCTTATTCGAGTGGTGGAATTAAAATGGTTACCTCAAATGGGAACTGGCTCACTATTGATAATTTAGAATCTTTACCAGGAGATGATGCCTCTGTCAATGTTTGGTCTATAGATTTTGGAGAATTTGCAGGCAATGATATTTTATGGGTCTTAACGAGTAATGGAGTACAAGGTTACAGTGTATCAGGCTCTAGAATTGACCCCATATACCCTATTGATTTTTTTACTAATATACCTTTCATAAAAGGAGATAAAATTAGAGTTGACCCTCAAAACAATGTTTGGATTATAACTTCTCACAGTGGGGTTCGTATGATTAAAAATGATATTAGTTTCTGGCCCTCTTCTGATGGCATTACAACTGAAAACAGTGATATCCTATCCAATGTCATTAGAGATATAGCATTTGATTATACCAATGGAAGAGTGTTTTTTGGTACTGATAAGGGAATTTCTATTTTAGAGGTTCCTTTCAAAGATAATTTAAGTAGTAGAAGTATAGGAGTTAGCCCTAATCCTTTTATTATTAAAGAAAATGATTTTTTAATGATAGATAACGTATGCTCAGATTCGAAAATCAAAATAATGACATTGTCCGGACTGGTTGTTAAATCTGTAGAATTGCCATATAATGAAAATAGGTTTAATTGGGATGGTAGAGGTCAAGATGGAGACTTATTAGATTCTGGTGTATATTTTATTGTTATGGAGAGCAATCAGTGCGGTAATGGAATTGCCAAACTTGCTATTATTAAGTAATGTATAGAAGTATTATAATATCGTTACTCGTATCGATATCATTCACTCACCAAATTGAAAATCCTCCTGTGTGGAAAAAGTATTATAGAGCAAGCTATATTGTAAATGAAAGTCAAGACTATGGATTAGGAGGCTATTTTAGATTAAAAAGAACCACGAAACATACGTTTAAAGATTTTAGAGTTTTCCTCCATTTTATAGAGGGGGAGTCTTATAAGAAGATTCGATATAAAGATAGTAGTAAATTTAGGGAATGGGATCAATTTTATAATTATACCACTATTTCTATTGATCAAAATTCAAAAATAGGTGTTGATATAAGATATCATGGAAATCAAGGTTTTGGTATTTTTGTAAAAGACTTCGAAAAGGGGCATGTTAATGCGGAATTAGCATTGGCATATGATATTAGTGACTATCTTAATACTTCTGAAAAAACATCATACATTAAAAGTGGGATATATTGGGATTATAACTTTATCGACTATGAAATTAAGCTTGAAATTGAAAATTATCATCAGATAACTGATATTATTAATAGCAACTTATCAAGAACTGAAATTCTATTAGAAATACTTTTCCCAATCCAGAGCAATTGGTATGTCATTTTAGGCTATGAATATGAAGATTTTAAGAATTCAAATAATAGTATTAATTCATCTCTATATCTTTCAATTGGATATAATGATATTTTTAATATAGATAAATTTAAAAATAAGCTATTTTAATTTTTTAGAATTGATATAAAACCAATTTAGGAAAATGCAAAATGCTATAATTCCTATAACTTCTAAAGGTATGCCTCTAGGCCACCAGCTTTTATCTCCAGATAAAAATATAGGTATAGCTATTAGAATCCCCATTAGAGCTTCTCCTGTAATAATTCCTGAGCTAACTAAAATACCTCTATTTTTATTTTCAACTTTAGATGCGATTAGGCCTCCTATGAGAATTGGTGCAGATAATTCAATAGGTAGGTATATGCCTACCGCAACAGCAAGTATTTGAATTTCTTTTTTTAGAATAATATTGTACAGAAGAATCAATATTGCGATAATAACTCCAGTTAAAACCATATTCCAAGGTAAGTTTTTAGAGAATATTCCAATAGAAACCATTTTCATTAAATTCGCTTGAGGTGCTTTTAATCCTTCTCCAATAATATATGCATCATGTAATAGTAAAATAACAAAACCCATTACAAGCGATGCAGATAAAACGCCAACAATTTGCATTACTTGCTGTTTCCATGGGGAAGCTTTTATAATATGTCCAGTTTTCAAATCTTGCATATTATCACCACCAATGGCAGCAGCGCAACAAACTACAGAACCAATTAGGATGGATAATAGGGGGCCATACTCGTTTTGTCCTTTTATCGAAAGTATCAGCAAGCTTGAGAACATGATAGTTGCTATTGTTACTCCAGATATAGGATTATTAGAAGATCCTACTACCCCTGCCATGTATGCGGCAACTGACGAAAAAAGAAAAGCCATAAAGACCATTAAAAAAGATAATCCAATTGAAAGAGGTAGAGATTTAACTTCTTGATTATATGTAAATATTAATATTAGGATGATTGATATCATTCCTAAAACAACCCACTTTGTAGAGATATCTTTTTTCTGATAGTCTACTTTATTGTTATGCGCCTTGAATACTATTATAATAAATTTAAAAACAGATAAAAGAGACCATATTCCACCTACTAGCATGGCTCCTACACCAATATATCGTATTTTAGAACTCCAAATACTGTAAGTATAGTCCATTAAACTTACATTATGATATTGTCCATCAAATGTAGCGATAACTGGAAGTAACACAATCCAGGCTAGGGCGCCTCCTGAAAATACCATAATAGAAACATTTCGTCCAATTATAAAGCCTACAGAAACAAGAGCTGGAGATAAAGAGATACCAAAAGCAAACACAGATTTAAACGAAATGAAAGCTTTGGAAAATACCTCAGGTATGACGTAGAATCCTGATTGAAGCAATTTAAATAAAGCTCCAAAAATAGAAGCTCTCATCATGAATTGCAAATCAAGTTGAGACTCCTTTGTATTATTCCGTCGAGCATTTTCACCAACTTGAAGAACTTTTGCAGTAGCTTGTCCTTCAGGATATCCTAGTTTTGCATTTTCAATTAATGCTTTTCTGAGAGGTATTGTAAAAAAAATACCCATGACTCCACCAAGTAATGAGTATAAAAAGATTTTTGTATAATTGAAATTCTCCCAACCTCTAAAACCATCTTCTGATCCAATTAATATCAAGGCAGGAACTGTAAATATAATTCCAGCGGCAAGAGACTCTCCTGCAGAGGCGGATGTTTGCACTAAATTATTTTCTTTTATGGAAGAATTTTTAAAAAAAGATAGAATACCCATTGATAACACTGCTGCAGGTATTGATGCCGATATGGTCATGCCGGCAAATAGGCCTAAGTAAGCATTCGCTGCGCCTAAAATAATTGATAGCACTACCCCTAATATAATTGTTCTTATAGTCATTCTTTTCTTATCTAAATTATCGTATTAAATTACAATCACTAATCGTGAAAAAAATAATAAATAAAAATCAATATTGTAATTCTTTAACCTCATATTCTAGATGGGAGACGTGTGAAGTTAAAATAGGAGACGTTCCATTAGGAGCGGGTCATCCTATTAGAGTACAATCTATGACGACTACAAATACGATGGATACAGCCCAGACTGTAGAGCAGTCTATAAGAATGATTGATGCAGGCTGTGAGTATGTGCGTATTACAGCGCCAAGCATTAAAGAAGCAAACAACTTAAAAAATATTAAAGAAGAATTAATTAAAAGAGGCTATAAAACGCCTTTAATTGCAGATATTCATTTTACTCCAAATGCAGCTGAAATTGCTGCTAGAATAGTGGAAAAAGTGCGAATTAATCCTGGCAATTATGCAGATCGTAAAAAATTTAATTATACCGAATACACTGATAGCCAGTATGAGTCTGAGATACAGCGTATCAGAAATCGCTTTCTTCCATTAATTAAGGTTTGTAAAGAGTATGGGACTGCGATGAGAATAGGTACTAATCACGGATCTTTATCGGACAGAATTCTTAGTCGTTATGGAGATACTCCTATGGGAATGGTTGAGTCTGCTATGGAATTTCTTAGAATTTGCAAGGATGAGAAATATCATAATATTGTATTATCTATGAAGTCAAGCAACCCGATCGTGATGGTAGAAGCGTACAGGCTTCTTGTGCATTGTATGAATAATGAAAAAATGAATTATCCTCTTCATTTGGGAGTTACTGAAGCAGGTGAGGGAGAGGATGGACGAATCAAGTCTGCATTGGGAATAGGAACCTTACTTGAAGATGGTTTGGGAGATACTATTAGAGTTTCTTTGACTGAAGAGCCAGAGCATGAAATTCCTGTTGCTAAGAAATTAGTTGAACGGTATTTTGATCGGCCAAATCATGATAAAATTGAAGAAATTAATGTGAGTCCAATTAATCCATTTGATTATAATTTAAGAGAAACTCGTCAAGTTTTAAATATAGGGGGAGATAATGTTCCTCGTGTTATAAGTGATTTGAATTTAGTAGATAAAATTGATATTAGCACATTATCAGGGTTAGGGTATACTTATTTTGAAGAAACTGATAAATGGGGCATTGGTGATTTCGCATGTGACTATATAGATATTGGTAATAAAGAGATAGATTTTAAAATTCCTGGCACATTAGGAGTTATTCAGAATTTTTCAGTATGGAAAAACTCAAGAAAAGATCAGCATTACCCATTACTAAACACTGATCAGTATTTAAACGAAGAAAATATTCACTCAACGTTAAATTTTCTGTATATAAGATCGTCAGATTTATCACATAAAATTATTGATAAAACTAAAAATGATTCTAGTGTAGTCTTGCTTATTGATACTTGGAATAAGCATGGATTGGCCGAGCAAAGAGGTATCTTTACTAAGCTAATAAATGCTCAAAATACTGTTCCTGTCATTATTGGGCGAGCTTATGGAGATTTATCCGCTTCAGATTTGCAATTATATTCTTCAACAGATATTGGAGGGCTTTTTATCGATGGATTGGGTGATGGTATTTATTTAGGGGTTGATAAAAATAAAGCAAATTCTCCTTCGATAGGTGATTTTAATAGAACATCTTTTGGGATATTGCAGGCAACTAGAACTAGAATCACTAAAACAGAATATATATCATGCCCTTCATGCGGCAGGACGCTATTTGATTTGCAAGAGGTTACAGCTAGAATTCGATC
>MDTE01162146.1_pt1 | contig 10748 bp, 7 predicted proteins | sample 811231 | NCBI WGS metagenome assembly MDTE01 (sample SAMN05326651, study PRJNA326480) | marine metagenome | isolation source: seawater | place: Indian Ocean: Red Sea | collected 2010 | reverse complement strand
TATATCGCCAATTATTTTTAATTCAACGGGCTGGTCTTTATATCCGGTTTCTGGTTTTTTAGAAGAGAAGTTGTTTTTTGACTTAAATAACCAGCGGAATTTTCCGGTAACGGATATTATAAGGAAGTCACCACGATTTACTGATAAATATTTGGGTGTCGATATTAAAAACAATGATGGATACACTCCTGAGCCCGATATATTTCATGATGTTCAAGCGCATGTTCCGTTTCTTATGAATAAAGAATATGCAGACTTTATGTGGGAAGTTGGTTCTTTAGGTTATAAAATACTTAAGAATGAAAAGTCTTTGGAGCTCGATCTTGTTGAACACAATCTTAAAAGACTGCAAAACTTTGCCTGGTGGACCTATGAGTTTGGATTAGTTAGAAACAAGGGGGAGTCAGATATTTTTCGCCGAGAAAAAAACAACATAGATTATGAAATCTATGGAGCAGGAATTATTTCTTCATATGATGAAACTTGTAATGTGATAAATTGCGCGAAGGGTAAATCAAGGGCATCAAAGTTTTTAAAATATGATATTAACGAGATGGTCTTAACCTGTTTTGATTATAGCAATATTCAAGATAGATACTACGTTGCGGATTCAATGGAAGAGGTCTATGATTCATTTAGACAAAACCAGGATTTGTTTAATTTTGTTGGATAAAATTAATATTAATATAGTTTCTATTTTATTGGTTTTTGTTTTTTTCAATTGTTTCCAAAACTCTTATCTGATTTTGGCTAGAGAAAACCCGGGTGGCTTTTTAGAAAAAAAAGATTCTCTTATTGCGATTTTGGATTTAAACAAAAATTTAGTAGAAGCTATAATTTTTTCTCATACACAACTAGGACTAAAAGCTGTTCAGATAGATGATCATGAAAATGCAATATTTCATTTTGAAGAAATATTATCTTATGATAATAAAGACTCAGTTTCTCTTTATAATTTGAACATGGCCAAAGGACACAAAATGTATTTGACCGGGAATACTCATAAATTATGGGATGCTATACAATTTTATTCAAAAGCAGCACAGGCTAATGACAAAAAGGGAGAACCTCACTATTATATCGGATTATCTTATTATAAACTAAGCGATGTAGATTTTGATTTAATAATTGAATCTTATGATAATGCTTTAGCGCGTTTTTTAACGGACCAGCTTCGTGAAGAAATTCTTTCTAAAAGGAAGAAAATTCAAGCAAGAAAGATTAAAATGGAGGCATTTTGGAATTAATTTCTATTTGTTTTAATATCTTGACACATTGAAATTTTGGCGGTAAAATTCTCTATCTTAAGCGCAAAAAGTTGCGAAAAGTGTTCATAATCCGAGGTAAAAAAAAATGACACTACTAAAAAGCCAACAATTGCGGCTGGCAACCGTAGTAGCCCTCTTTGTTTGTTATGGGGGGATATTAAATGCAAAAAGCTTTACTATTACAGGAAAGATTGTTGATGATGATGGTGATCCGGTAGGTAAGGCGAATGTTGATGTTTTACTAGATGGTGAAAGCCAATTAAAAAAACCAGCTCAAACAAATAAGAAAAAAGGGACCTTCAGTGTTAAGATAAAAGACTTTGAGCCTGGGGATTACACAGTGAGCGTGGAACACAGTGACAAAGGCACGGGCTCTTTGATGATATCACTTGATGAGGGCAAGAAAAAAGATTTGGGTGAAATACCAATATCTAATGCTCCAAAAGAGGTGGTTGCTGAAGGTAATCCAGGTGAATCAACCCAGCAATCAAAGGCGCCAAAAAGTATGCCAACTTCTATTCCAAGCCTGGAACCATCGCTTCCTAGGGCTCCTGAAGCTACTGGAGTTCCAAGCAAACATTTTATTGTAAATGAATTGAGCTTCGAAATCAAAAGACTATCTGCGGAGTTTAAACATTTAAACCAGGAGCTTGATGATCTTAAGGCGCTAAGTAAAATGTGGGTTAATCCTCTAACCATGTATTCAAAAGAAATTATTCTTAAAAATGGTAGTACTGTGTTTGGTAAAATTGTTTATCAGGATGATAAATCCTTAAAAGTTGAAACGTTAGTTGGTTATCTGATAGTTGACAGAAGTCAGGTTGTTAGAATTGTTGATAATGTGATTTCCGAGGATAGGCAGGAATATGTTCCTGAGCAGATAAGAGAGAGCTATACTCCGCCACCAATGCCGAAACTTGCGCAGCCAAAATATACATCTACCAATTCTTCTGCAAGAAATTCATCAGCTAAGTTTTCAGCAAACTGTGTTTTAGTTGGGAATATTTCTGAAAAGAAAGACAACCAAGGGAATGTTATTTTTCAGGGTGAAGTAAAAAACATAGGCGGCAGGCGAGCTGATTTTGTAAAGGTGGATTTTGTTTTTCGTAAGAACTGGAGTGGAGAAACGAAAACCTTGACGACCTTTGCAAAGGGATCTTATAACACCTTTGAAAGCGGTATTGTATCAGATGCAAGTTTATTACCAGGAGCTATGGGTCAGTTTGAATTATATGTTCCACAAGATTTTGGTGCTTTTATTGGATATTCTTATGTAATTGACTGGGAAGAGTATCAGTAAATGATTTTACAAATTTATTCAAATAATTAGAGAAAAATAAATTGAAAAACATGTCAAAAAAAATCCTAGCTCTTATGGGACTTGTTTGTTTTTTAGATGCTTCAACTAGGGTTGTTTATACCCGCCCGGGTTTAATGATGAGAGTTCCAACTTCGAGTGTTCAAAAAGCTCCTTATTTATTTAGGACAGGTTTTGGTACTGAAATTCATAATTTTAATCCCCTAAATACTGCAAAGGGTGTCTACTTTGATATGGAATTAAACAAAGGTTTTTCTATCGGATTCTCTGCTGTTCAGGGGGGGGATACAACTTCAATTAGTCGAATCGACACATCGCAGTATAAATCTCCTGTTGAATTTGGATTTCATGTTCAACAGCGCATCTTTACTTATAATGATATTTCTATTTCTATTGGACTTCAGGATGTGGTCTTTCAAAATGACCAAACATCTGATCAAATTCTTAGCTTAAATACAAGTCTATTATCTTTTTTCGTTGTCTTAGGAAGTGAAAAAAATCTTGGTGATTATAAAATGAATACATACATGGGCTTTGGGACCGGTGGTTTAGCGCCTATGGATACATTAGAGCTTGATCCCGATTCAGTTACAAGCAATAGCGGAGTATTTTTAGGATTTGTCTTTAAAACACCCTACCTGTCAAAAGCAGGTGGGTTAGATATTGTGGGTGAATTTGATGGGACAGGTGCAAATGTGGGACTCCGCATCCCCCTTACCTCGGATTACCGCCTGAACCTAGGGTTCACCCACATTGATAAAATCCCAACATTTAAACAACGCTATTGGGTTGGTCACCCTGGTTTTACAATTGGTTTAGATATGGCAGTCCCGAGGCAGATAAACAGGGTACCTACGAGAGGACCTTCGAGCCCTTCTGGTTCACCATTGTATCAGAATAATAGAGGACCAGTAGCGGTTGGTAGGACACCATTTAACCAAGATTCAACGATTGCGATGGCTGATTTTGCGGTTCTCTCAATGAAAGATTCAATGGCCCTAATGAATAATGAGATGAGGAATTTAATGGTTCGGCTAAACTCTATGGAGCAAGAGTCTAGGTTTCTAAATGACTCTTTAAAATCACTTAAGCTCTCAACAAATGTTTCTGAGAAAAATATGAATGACGCGCTTAGACATTTATCTAAATCTCTGAGATATTTTTATGCAGGTGATTATAGAGAATCTTTAAAAGAAGTAGATCTTGCGTTAGAATTAAATCCCAATCTTGCACTTGCTTATGCCAGAAGAGGTTCAATATATTATAAATTAGGTGACGTTCAAAGAGCAACAATTAACTGGAATCTGGCCTTGAGGCTAGATCCAGAATACACAGATGTGAGAAACATACTAAAAGCTCTAAATGAAAATAAAATGAAAAATACAAATTTTATTGGGGACTAGCATATGGATATAGCTTTAATTATAGGTGTTGTACTTGGAATGGCTTTTATGGTAGGGAGTATTGCCTATGCGCTCTTTGTTGAAGGTGCCGCAGGTGGCTTTGGTAATTTCGTATCAGCTCCAAGTTTTGGAATTGTTTTTGGAGGAATGTTAGCCTCTATTTTTGTTGCTTTCCCAATGTATCACGTGACTGCGTTAGGTAAAGCAATTGGCGCGGTTTTAAAACCAGCAGATGACAAAATGGGTCCGCTTGTTGATGAAGCTTGTGATGTTGCCGAACAGGCTAGGAAAGGGCCATCAGATTTAGAAAAATCAGTGGATACTATAAAAACGTATTTTTTTAAGGATGGTGTGCAGATGGTTGTAGATGGATATTCCTTAGAAGAGTTGACCGAGGTGATGGAAACAAGAATAGAGTATAGGGAAAAGCGAGAAAAAACACAGACAGATATGCTAAAGTCAATGGGAGATCTTGCCCCTGCCTGGGGTATGGTAGGGACTCTTATTGGTCTGGTTTTGATGTTAGCAGGTTTTGGAGGTGAAGGTGGTGCTGATAATCTTGGGGGTGGTATGGCAGCTGCTTTGATCACAACTCTCTATGGAGCAGTTTTTGCGAATCTTTTCTTTTTACCAATGGCTCAGAAAATGGGTAATAAAACAACCCAAACATCTATGTCTTCATGTTTACTTGTTGAGGCTGCTCGTTTAATTCATCAAAAAAAGCACCCGCTCATTGTCAGAGAAAAACTAAATTCATTTATTCCACCATCTGAATGGAAGAGAGAATAGTTTAGATGGCATTTACACCAGGTGAAAAAAAAGCCTACAATAAGGGCTTTGAGGCAGGTGCCGACTCGGTTGAGGAGGGCTTACCTGGTTGGTTTGGCACGTTTGCAGATATGATGACTCTTTTATTTGCCTTTTTCGTTTTGTTGGCTGCTATCTCTACTATGGATCCTGTAAAACTTCAAGAAATGGCAAACTCAGAAGGAAAATCTCTTGGCAGTAAAATAAAAAAGGATGGAGCAGCAGAGGAAGAGGGGGAGTTTGAACCAATAGAAAACCTTGCCCAAATGAAGCAAGAGATGGAAGACGCCATCGAAGAAATGAAAAAAGAAAACCCAAAGGGCGATCCCCCAATTGATATTCAAACTAGCTCTAAAGGGTTGATAGTAAATATAAAAGGAGATTTTGCTTTCCCCTCAGGAAAAGCAGATATGAAACCAGAATTAAAGACACTGCTTAATGATGAAATTATTCCCAGAATTCAAGCAAGCCCATTTCAAGTTGAAGTTGCTGGCCACTCAGATAGCGATGCGATGCCAAAAAAATGGCAAAAGTTTTACGCCAGTAATTGGGAGCTTTCAGCAGCCAGAGGAGCGACTTGTGTCAGATATATGATTGATCAAGGAGTACCAGCCCCTAGGTTACTTGCAGCTGGCTATGGTGACTGGTACCCTAAAGGAATAGATAGTATAAGAAGCGAAAACCCAATGTACAATCCACTAACACTGACTTGGGATGAAAAAATTGTTGTCGATGAAAAAACAGGAAAATTAGCACCAACAGTCCTTTCTCTGAATAAAACTAAAAGACAAAAAGCTTTAAATCGGAGGATTCAAATTACATTCATTCAACCACCTCACCATGGGAAGGGTCGTTCGGCTACATCTTATGAGGATTAAACTGGTTAGGTAAAAAAATTAAAATGCGGAGCAAACACATACCAAGGAGTACCATATGATAAATGGAACTAAAAATATAAAAACCATATTGGCCTGTATTTTGGCGATGGCTATTATTCTAGGACAAGGAGGTATAAGCTACCTATCCCAAAAGCTAGAGGTTGAAAACACCGTTAAGGGGCGTATTCAAGAGGCATTATCTAAAATAATTGATAACCACAAATATGTTATAAATGTAGATGTTGAACTTGAAATAGTTGACGAGGTTGAAGAACAGATAACAATGTTATCTCCAAGAAAACAAACCGTTAAAAAAAAGTCACTAACGCCGGCTCAGGAAACGGCCCAGGCCCTGTTGGAAATGCAGGAAGAAATTTTACAAGAGGCTGAAGCAGAGGATAATTTATACTCTATAGGTTTGCCTATCCCTGGTTTTGAGGTTGACATAACAGAAAAAAAATCTACAAAACCAACACGGCCAAAGACTAAACCAATTGTCCCGGAAACCATGAGGCCAGTTGATGATAGTTTTGAGGTAGATGATTCAGGGCCTTCAGAGCCTTCAGTAGATAAAGTTCTTCGAAGCAAGAGGCCAGCTCGAGCGGAAGTAAAGAAAATGGAATTGAGCTTGATCCTTCAAGAGGGAGCAGCTCCTGAGCTAATAGAAAACATACGACAATTAACCATGGCGGCCTCCAAGTTTGATCGGTCCAGAGGTGATAAATTAACTATCATGACTGCGAGTTTTAAGGAACGCAGAGATAAGCGCTCAGCTGAGCAGATAATGTTAAAAAACATTGCAGAAAAAATAGATATACTGGAGCAAAAACGAATTTCAGAGGGAGAAGACTGGAAGACTCAGATAGAGAGCTATCGCTCAGAAGAAAGTAAGCGACGTGAAGAAGACAGAGAATTTTTTAATGAGCAGCTTCAGCAGATGCAAGATCAGGCTAAGCTTCAGGCTTACGAACAAGAAAAAAGAGAGCTGATGTTGCGTGATTCAATGAAGATGGATAAACTGAATACAGAGATAACAGCTCTAAAAGAGATGCTTACTGTTTCGAGTACAACAGATAGTGTTAAGAAAGCAAAACAAAAAGGTTCTCTTGATTCAGCTAGGTTTGCATTGTTGGATAATGAATTACAAGGTCTTAGGCAAATGCTCCTGAGATCTATGTTACAGGATTCGGTTGATGCCCAACAGAAAGCCCAAATTGAAATTCAAAAAGAATTGGAAGCTAGAGAAAAAGAGAAAGCAAAAAGAGATTCTCTACTCGCTGAAAAAATTGCAGCTTTAGATATTGTACAAAATGAAATGGATGCTCTCCAATCAGAAATGGAAGGAGGGGTGGACTCATCTCTTCTTTTATGGGGTCTAGCTGCATTAGTTTTTATTTTATTAGCAGCAGTTATTTTTATGCTGCTGAGAAACAAACAGGGACCAGTACCACCAATGCCTCCATATATGTATGCTCCACCACCACGAGGTCGTCCAAGAAGAAGACCACAGTCTAAGAAAAAAAAGAAAAAAGCTGCACCAAAAAATGATAGTGAAAACAAAAAAGATGATAAAGTTGAAACTTTAGGAAAGAGTAATAATGAGAGTACCAGTGTTCAATCCAATGGCTCCGCGGGTTCAAGCAAATCAGGCGATGAAGAGTTACCGGTAACACCGTCTGTTCCCGTTAGCGAAGATCCTAATGTTGTGAGAAGTGAGATTGACGATATTCGGAAATCAGTTGTTTCAATGAGCGTTGGTCAGCCTGAAAGAACTACTACAATTGTAAAAGAATGGTTAGAACAACCAGCGCCTGTAGGTGGGGAAGCGCCTGTAGAGGATGGAAGTGGCGAAAGCGAAGAAGCTGATTCGGAAACAACAGAAGAAGCCAAAGAAGAATAAAGGAGTAAAAAATGATTAATGATTATAATACATTATCGGGCCTGCAAAAGGTTGCTATCCTTTTTTCTGTAATGGGAAAGAGTCTAGCAATGACTCTAGTCAAGGGATTATCTAGAACTGAAATTCGGAAAATCAGATCTAGCCTAAGAGAGATGGGACAGGTTTCATTTTTAGTTAAAAAAAGGGTCATGGAAGAGTTCTACTTCGGCTTTTTGAGTGAGCAGTTCCAAACCCAAAAAGAGGAAGGCCCTCTAGAGCCATTTACTTTTCTAGAAGATCTTAATGAGGAACAATTAAATGCACTGCTAGCAAAAGAAGATGTGCCCGTAGTCGCGATTATGCTTGCACAACTAGATCCAGAAAAAAGGATGAAAATACTTGATAAATATCCCCCAACTGAAAAAGGTGATCTTTTAATACAATTAGGATCTCTTGAGGATATTCCCCTAGAAGGAATTATTGAGGTAGCAGCAAAAATGAAAGAGAAAGCATCGTTCTTACCTAGAACAGTAAACTTTTCAAGGGGTGGAGGAAAAGAGATAGCGGATATGATAGGTAAGATGTCAGCGGATGAAGAAGAAAAGTACTTGCAAGCTATATCAAACGAAAATCCAGATCTTTATAAGGAAATTAAAAAATACCATTTAACCTTTGATGATATTTTAGAAAAATTTCCAGATGATATAAAACGTTCTTTGTTTGTTTCAGCAGATTTGTCTGCTCTAGCCGTTGCGCTTAAAGGGATTGATCAAGAAATAGTAGATGCTATCATAGAAAACCAGCCTCAAAAAAGACAGGCAATGTATGAACCGGTAGAAAAGCCATTGCCAAAAAGAGAAGTTGATGACGCAAGGAAAAAAATAGTAGCTGATGCGAAAAAAATGGAGGAAGACGGAGATATAAGTCTAGCAGATATTCTTGGCGGTGGAGAAATGGTTGAGTAGGTTTCTATAAATATCTAGATCGCACAATATATTATATAAATAAAAAGTCCCTTAAGGGACTTTTTATTTTATTTCTGTGATAAAAATAAAAATATCATATTTCAGCTTGTGCCGCCGCAAGCCTAGCAATAGGCACTCGAAAGGGAGAGCAACTAACATAGTCAAGGCCGTTTTCTTTGCAAAAGTGTATTGAATCAGGGTCTCCACCATGCTCTCCACATATTCCTATCTTTAAATTTTTATTTTTCCCCTTTCCATAGTTAACTGCCATTGTCACTAATTTACCCACACCATTTACATCCAAACTTTGGAATGGATCTACTGGTAAAATTTTTCGGTCTAAATAGTCAGGTAAAAACGACCCTATATCATCTCTACTAAATCCAAATGTAGTTTGTGTGAGGTCATTTGTTCCAAAGCTGAAAAACTCAGCGTGTTCTGCAATCTCATCTGCAGTTAAACATGCTCGTGGTAGTTCAATCATTGTTCCTACTAAATAATTTAATGTTATACCATATTTTCTCTCAACTTTTGAGGCAACATCTCTAACAATCTTCTCTTGGTCTATATATTCTGTAACTGTCCCAACTAATGGAATCATTATCTCTGGCAAAATATTTAGACCTTCCTTAATAAGTTCGGCAGTCGCTTCTAGAATTGCGCTGGCTTGCATTTCTGTAATTACAGGATATGCGATTCCAAGTCTACAGCCACGATGCCCTAACATGGGGTTTAGTTCATGAAGGCTTGTGATACGTTGACTTACTACTGAGCTATCTATGCCAATCTTTTCAGCTAACTCATTGATTTGTTTATTATTCAGGGTTATAAACTCATGGAGGGGAGGATCAAGTAATCTAATAGTTACTGGTTTCCCTTCCATGGCTTTAAGCGTTCCTTTAAAATCTTCTTTTTGAAATGGTAACAGCCCCATTACAGCCTCTCTTCTATCTTCATCATTATCAGACAAAATCATTTTTCGCATTGCCAAGATTCTTGTTTCATCAAAAAACATATGTTCTGTTCTACATAATCCTATACCTTCAGCACCAAACTTTATAGCTTGTTTAGCATCTTCAGGGCTTTCCGCATTTGTTCTTATTTTGAGTTTTCTTATTTCATCTGCCCATGTCATTAATTCTTTATACTCTATATTTCTATCAGGGTCAGCTGGGATTAGTTTTAATTGACCTAGATATACAACTCCAAGTGTGCCATTCATGGTTATCCAATCACCTTCTTTAACCACTACCTCACCAACGGTTAATTGTTTAGTTTCTATAGAGATATTTATTTCATTACATCCTACAATACAGCATTTACCCCATCCCCTTGCAACTAGAGCAGCGTGGGAGGTCATTCCTCCTCGCGCTGTTAATATTGCTTCAGCAGCATGCATTCCGTGAACATCTTCAGGGGATGTTTCCTCTCTCACCAGAATTACCTTTTCTCCTTTTCTATTCCACTCCTCTGCATCATCTGCTGTAAAAACAACTCGTCCTTTTGCTCCTCCCGGACCAGCAGGAAGACCCTTAGTTAATTTTGTAGCACTTTCTTCACTGGCTTTGTCTAAAGCAGGGTGGAGCAATTCATCTAATTGGTTAGGTTTTACTCTCATTATAGCAGTTTTTTTATCAATCATATTTTCATTAAACATGTCAACAGCTATTTTTATCGCAGACACACCATTCCTTTTTCCAACCCTTGTTTGTAGCATCCATAGTTTTCCTTCCTGAATAGTAAATTCAATATCTTGCATATCAGAATAATGTTTTTCTAATCTATTTTTTATATCAAATAGTTCATTATATATTTCTGGCATTGTATTTTCTAAGGAAGGAAGATGGCTTGTGTCTTGAGTCTTTGTGTCCTCATTAATTGGATTAGGAGTACGAAGTCCAGCAACAACATCTTCTCCTTGTGCATTACTTAACCATTCTCCAAAAAATTTATTTTCCCCTGTTGCCGGGTTTCTTGTAAAGGCAACACCAGTAGCTGATTCCTCACCCGTGTTTCCAAAAACCATAGTCTGAACATTTACAGCAGTTCCCCACTCTTCAGGGATATTTTCTATTTTTCTATAGCTGATAGCTCTAGCACCATTCCAACTCTTAAAAACGGCTTCAATTCCACCCCATAATTGAGCTTCAGCATCATCCGGGAATTCTGATCCAAGAGAAGATTTTATTTTATTTTTAAATATATCAATTACATTTTTCCAATCACTTTC
>MDTE01070605.1_pt1 | contig 10748 bp, 9 predicted proteins | sample 811231 | NCBI WGS metagenome assembly MDTE01 (sample SAMN05326651, study PRJNA326480) | marine metagenome | isolation source: seawater | place: Indian Ocean: Red Sea | collected 2010 | reverse complement strand
TTAAGATATGCGGATTATTTTACCGTTACTAGTAATACTGACTTTAAAAGGTTTACAACAAATTATCCTAAATACAAAAACAAGATTTTATACAGACCTAATTGGGTCAGCATTACTAAAAGCTCCTCAATCATAAAACATGAAAACAGAATCATATCTGTAGGAAGATTGGTTGAACAAAAGAATTATGAGTATTTGATCTCAGAATTTAAAGATACGTATGATGAAATTGAGATAGATATTATTGGAGATGGAGCCAATAAAGAAGAGTTGCTAAGGCAATCTAAAAAGATGAATGTAAATATGAACTTTTTAGGAAAGATTCAAAACGAAAGATTATTAAATGTTTTAAAAGAATACAAATTTTTTATATCTTGTTCAACTTATGAAGGGAACCCCAAAACAATTCTGGAAGCCATGGAAGCTGGCTGTATTACTTTTGTTTCAGATATTCCTAACCATAAGGAATTAATTATTGATGAAGTTGACGGACTTGTATTCGAACTAAAAGAAAATAAACTAAGAGAAAAGTTCAACATGGTTAAAAACGACATAAAACTATCTGAGAAAATAAGTACTAATGGTTCTTATAAAATTAAAAACAATTACTCCTTAGAAAAATCAGTTGAAATGTTTTTTAACGATTTTGTAGATCTATCTAGAAAAAATTTTTGAAATATAATTTTCTAAAACAAATAATCGCCAAATTCTTTGCCCATTAATTCGAGACTTATTTAGCTGAAGCAGGGATATTGCATTTTGATTAAGATTCTTAATAATTTCACCATTTGAAATTACTTCTTTTACAAAATTTATGTTGTCATATACCCATTTTTCAACGTCAAATACAAAACCTTGTTTTTTACGTTGTAAAAATTCTTTTTCAAAGTCTTGACGTAAATAATCTTTTAATATCATTTTTGAATTACTTGTATCAATATATGAATTTTTTGTTGACATAATATATTCAATTAGTTTATGGTCAACAAATGGGGATCTGATTTCTAGAGAGTTGGCCATTGAAGTTCTGTCAATTTTAAACATCATCATTTCAGGTAGGAAAAATTTGTAATCTGAGATTAAAAGTTTTTTAAAGTAGTTGTTATTTAAATAACTTAAACCATCAGCATAATTATATTCCGAAGACTTCACGCCAAGAAGTTTCAAAAGTTTATGATCTTCTAAAAATGATCTATATTTTTTTTCTAAATCAGTAGAGTTTAATAAAAATTTGTTTCCTGAACCAAGAAATGAAGGGTAAAAATTAATTAGTTTTGAAAATACATCACCAACAAAGCTACCTTTATTCAAACTTAACATAGTTCTTTTATACCCACCTAAAAGTTCATCTCCTCCATCTCCTGATATTGCTACTTTGAAATATTTTGAAATTTCTTTACTAATTATATAAGAGGGTACTACTGAAGGGTCGCTGTAAGGCTCATCCAAACAGTCAAGAGCTTCAAGAATTTGTAGTTTAGTAATATCAGAAGAAATAGAAACTGCTCTATGATTTATTTGATACCTATTCACAACTTCTTTGATATAGTCACTTTCGTCATATTTAGAATTAGTTAAATATATAGAAAATGAATTAACCTCCTTCTTACTGTCAACCATATTTTTAATTATTGAAGTGGAATCAATGCCTCCTGATAATAGGTTCGAAACGGGAACATCTGCGCTTGCTCTAATGTTTATAGATTCTGAAAAAATATCAAAAAAATATTCATTATCAAATTCATCTTCACTTAGATAATCTTTGATGTCCCAATATTTAAATTTTTTCATTTCAAATTTATCTTTTTTTAAGTCAAACGCTAGTACTTGGGCTGGTTCAACTTTATATAAGTTTTTAAATAACGTATTTGGCGAAATAATTTTTCCATAATTCAAATAGTTGTAAACTTGATTTATATCAAGAGAATAGTTTTTTTCTAGCGGTAACAAAGATAAAAGACTAGAGCCAAAATTTATTCGTTGATCATTATAAGTAAAGTAAAGTGGTTTTTGACCTAATCGATCTCTGATCAAGTATAATTTATCATTCTTTTCATCTAAAAAAACAATTGCAAATTGTCCCCGAATTTTTTTTATGAAATCTAATCCGTAATATGAAATCCCAATAAGAAGAGTTTCTGAATCTGAATGAGAGGTTTGAAACTTTAAGCCCTTGTTTTTGAGATCAGTACGTAATTCTTGATGGTTATAAATTTCTCCATTGAATAATAATGTAGTTTTGAAATCAGCTGAATACATTGGTTGATTAGCAATTTCAGCAAGATCTAAAATAGCCAATCTGTTAAAACATAAACTAACAAATTTATTTTTATGTTTTTTTTGAGTAAAATTTGTAGAATCAGGACCTCTGCATTCGATAACTTTATTTGCTAATTCGACTTCTTTATTATCTATTTCCTGAAGTGAAATTGATCCTGTGAATCCACACATTATCTAATTATATTCATTGGATTGAGTATTATATTAATTAAATAAACAATATGAATAATAAAATAAATTTCCTCTACTGCTTTGACCAAAATTATAATTTACAAGCATTTACTTCTATGATTTCATTATTAGATCTTGTTGAAGAAAAGATAAATATACATGTAATTCATACTGATTTACATTTCCTTGAGAGTGTGCCAGAGATAATTATTGAACATAAAAACTTAAATTCGATTATGTCTTATGAATTTAATGATTACAGTTTTGATTTCCCAAATATAAATAATGTACACATAAGTGTTGCAACATATTTTCGACTTTTTATAAAAAATTATATAAACAATCAAATAAAGAATATAGTTTTTTTAGACCCAGATGTTGTCTGTATTAAAGATCCATCAAGAGAAATTCAAAAAATAATAGATCAACTTAATAGTTCAGATTTGACTATAGCTGCAAAAACTGAACATCGAATGGGTGAAAAAAGAATTGGAGTAGATAGTAAGTACTTCAACGCCGGAGTGATGATAATTGATTTTCAGAAATGGGTTGTTAATGATCTACATACAAAATTATTATCTCAACTAGATAAAATTAATGAAAATATTCTTCAGTGGGATCAAGATGTTTTAAATTCATTTTTTAATGGAGAATATTTAGAGTTAGAAGAAAAGTTTAACTTCAAAGCAGCTAGTAAATCTAATGATAAAAACAGTTTACTTTTTGTTCACTTTATTGGAAGTCATAAACCATGGCTCACAAGTGGGACTTTTGAACAAGATGCTAATTATTATCATATAAATTATAGAAAATTTTCACAAAATAAGTTCCATATAACGCATAAATGGAAAAAGCAATCAGTAATTGATTTGCTTATAGCAATATTAACTTTAAAAATTTTTAAACTTAAAAAACCCTTTAGATATATATTTGAATTTATAAATTCAATTTTCTTATAATACTTTATATGAATTCAATAGATTCAGGTATAAAAGTTCTTGTTCTAGGAAGCAAAGGAATGGTTGGGTCTTCTGTATCAAGAATCCTCTCTCAAAGTAAGGATTTCAAAGTAATTGAATCAAATAGAGATGACACAGATCTATTTTCTCTAAGTGAAACAAAAAATTTATTTAACAAAGTAAACCCTGACATTGTTGTTAATGCTGCTGCAAAAGTAGGCGGTATATTAGCTAACGACACCAATAGAACAGAATTTATTTTGAGTAATTTAAAAATCAATATGAATGTTATAGAAAGCCTTGTTAGCTTTAAACATACTAAATTAATTAATTTGGGTAGTAGCTGTATCTATCCCTTGGAAGCAAAAGTACCAATTAGTGAATCTTCTTTAATGACTGGACCTTTAGAACCAACTAACTCTCCTTATGCTATGGCAAAATTAGCATCTATAGAGATGGGAGATGCAATATCAAAAGAATATGGTAATAAAATAGTAAATCTAATGCCTACAAACTTATATGGACCAAATGATAATTTTTCTGACAATGAAAGTCATGTAATACCTGGATTGATACATCGAATGCATCAAGCTAAAACAAACAATGAAGAAATATTTTCGGTCTGGGGAACTGGCAAGCCTCTGAGAGAATTTTTATTTGTAGATGATTTAGCATATGCAATATTGTTTTTGATTGAAAACAATGTTTATGAGGGGTTGTACAACATTGGAAGTAATGAAGAAGTTTCAATTAAAAAGTTGGTAAATGTGATAAAAGATATTGTCGATTACAAGGGTGAGTTAATTTTTGATGAATCAAAACCTGATGGAAACCCTAGAAAGCTCTTAGATTCGTCAAAGATAAATCAATTAGGTTGGTATCCAAAAACGAAATTAAGTGAAGGATTAAAAGTTTCCTACGATTGGTACCTTAAATATTGTGCCTAAGTTGGATTTTCCCAGGTTGGTTTGAGTAATCCTTTATCAATAAGAACTTTTTCTCTTTCGGCTAGCTCTAAATCACTATCCAGCATTTTTTTTACTAAATCTTTAAAGCTGGTTTCTATTTTCCAATTTAATTCTTTTTTGGCTTTTGATGCATCTCCAAGTAGGTGGTGCACTTCATTAGGTCTAGAATATTTATCTGAAGTTACTACGTAATCTTTCCAATTCATGTCTAATTGAGAAAAAGCCAAATCGGCAAACTCTTTTACAGTATGTGTCTCGCCAGTAGCTAACACCCAGTCTTCTGGTTTGTTATGCTGCATCATCAAGTACATCCCTTTTGTATAATCTCCGGCAAAACCCCAATCTCTTGATGCATCTAAATTTCCTAAAGTTAATTTAGATTGCAAGTTGTGGTAAATTCTACCTACAGCCCTAGTTATTTTTCTTGTAACAAAAGTCTCTCCTCTGTAGGGTGATTCATGGTTGAACAAAATTCCGTTTACCGCAAATATGTTATAAGACTCTCTATAAACTTTTGTAATATTATGTGCAAAAACTTTTCCAGCTGCGTAAGGACTTTTTGGATCAAACAAAGAACTCTCATTAAGTAAATTTTTTTCAGCACCACCGTACATTTCTGAAGATGATGCTTGATAAAATTTAATGTCTTTTTTTGAATTTCTTATTGATTCAAGAATTGTAATTGGACCCTGGGTCGAAGTGTGTGTGGAATATATTGGATTTTTAAAGGAAACTGCTACATGCGATTGCGCTGCAAGGTTGTAAATTTCATCTGGGGCAATATTATTTATTAAATTTGTTAATGAAGAAGAATCTAGAAGATCAGAATAATAAAGTTTAAACTGACTATTTTTACTAAATTCAGCTATCAATGGATCAATTCTAGATGTATTGATGTTGGAAGACCTTCTTATAAGGCCATGTACCTCGTAATCTTTTTCTAACAATAATTTGGACAGATAATATCCGTCTTGCCCTGTAACTCCAGTAATTAGTGCTTTCAACTAGCCTCCCAATCAAATTTTATACCAGCATAAAAACTACTTAGGAAAAAATAAAATAGTATACCAAAATAAGGGTTTTCCATAGAACCATCAAACATTGAAATAATTAATAGTGGTAAAACAAATGTAATGACATCAAATCTGTTAAATTGTTTGCTAATTTTATTATTAAATATAAACCACAAAAATGAAGTCGTAATAGTCAAGAAAAATATTCCCCCTTTTACAAAAAGATTTATAAAAAAGTTGTGAGCATTTTCATTAAGACCGTCTAATCCAGAATAAACTTTTTGACTATAAACAGGGTGCTGTTCAGAAAATCCATATCCAAAAAATAACTCGAAAGAGTTTTCTGAGCTTTCAAAAATATCTTGCCAAAGCTGTAACCTCCAATTTAGATTGCCATCAGCTGAATATATTCTATTTTCAAATACATAAAAAATTGGGAGTTCCTCATCATAAGTATTAGAAACAACATATTTATGTTTAAATACCTGAGCAACTGCCGCAGGTGTTTCATCTACCTCCACTGGGTTCCCTAAAATATAATGAGAAGATAGAGAAAAAAGAAATGCAGATATTAAAAAAACTACAATAGAGTTTTTCTTATTGTTGATAAAGTATTTTCTGTTTTTGTAAATTTCAAACACAACATACAAGAAAACTGCAAAGCCTCCTGATCTACTCTTGAAAAACATTAAAGGCAAATAAAATGATGAGAAAATAACAAAAATATACAAATAAATGCTATTTTTATTTAATTTATTCGCAAAAAAAGTAATAATTATAAAAAAGATTGCAATTTCTGAACCTTTAAGAAACTGTGTTTTATCAGAATATTGATTAAAGAAGTCTGTTAAAAAACTCGGATAATACAGTACATTAAACATAAACTGTAAGGCAAGGCCTACATACCCAATAACAAAATAGATTTTTTTAAATTTGAAGTTTTTAAAAATAATAAATCCAAAAAAGAAATATGCTATATACCAAATACTCACACCTGATCTAAATGTATAAAGACTTATTGAATCTGTACCATCAATGAAATTTCTTAATATAAAAAAAATTATAATTAAAAAGTAAGTGTTAATAGTTGCTAGACCAATATTTTTCTTAAAATAATTAAAATTTGAAATTATAAATAATAATAAAATTAATGAAAACCCTGCTAGAAGTTCACCAATTCTAAAACCAAGAATATAAATTCCTAAAAAAGATCTACCATTTACAAGCATCAAAAAAATTAATAAAAATAGAATATTAATTAACCTGCTCGTAATTTTATCAATTAACATTTTTTATTACCTTTTTTGTATTTCCTAAAAATTTTTTTCCACTCATAAATTGACTGTGCAAAAAAAGTTTTAATTTATTAATAATCAAATTAATAATAACTCCTGTTTTGGACGTTTTATTACGATTCTTATATATATTTTTTTTGTTTTTTATACTTTCTACGAATATTTTTTCATACATTTCTGCTGCATTAGCAAATGTATATGGATAGCTATCTAGATTTTTAAATAATAAATCATAATCTTTTTTGATTTTGTCTAAACTGTTCTCAAAATTATTAATATTGAACATTACCCCATAATCATTACAATATTCTGGCAATGCCCCGCTGTTTATATATAAAATAGGAAGACCACACAAAGCTCCTTCCATATGGTGATTGCCAGATGGTTCATTGATTGATGCTGTTATATATATATGGTGTTTTTTTAATTCATTGGCTAAATCAGATCCTGAAAGGGCACTGATTATTTTAGAATTTGGAAAACTTAAATTTTTTGGAGCATTACCGACTATTGTGAAGTCTAAATATTTACTTAACCCTTTTCCTAATAGAGTATCTAATTTTTTGTAATCATTAAATCCTTTCATTATGTTACTACTCCAGTGATGAGTAACAATTTTTATTTTCTCAACACCATCCCACTTAAGTTTGTTTATTGTATTAAATATTATTTCATTTGGACCACCTTTTACTACATATGAGGGTTTTGAATATAAATCATAATTTTTGTATACACTTTTAAGCCATTCACTCACGAATATGTTGATATCTACATTTTTGTTTAATTTGGAAATTGTAGAGTTTAGTTTTTTAGTTCCTTTTCTTTCATCGCACTCATTAATGCGCTGAATTACTATTGCTAAAGGGTTTATGAAGTTTATATAATAATCTACGTCATAATTATTAAAAGTAGATGTTTCAGAGTCGATAAGTGGATTGGTCAACAATATTATGTCAATATCATCGTCATCAAGATTGTTTACAACTTTATAGTTTTTATCTTCGAAATAGCTTTTAAGATTTCTAAGAAATTCATTTCCACCACCAAATGGTCCTTGTATAATTTTTGATCCAATACTAATTTTCATTTATTACCAATTAAAATAATTTATCATTCAAATAATCTTTTTTTGCTTTTTCAAAATAATACTTTTGTTTTTCTGAATAAATCGTAGAAATATTGTTTTGAGTATTTAATATATATAATTTATCAGACATTGTTTTGATTTCGTAACCTAAACCAATTAATTTGGTAAACAATCTGTAATCTTGTGCAAACTCATAATCCTCGTCGTAAAAACCTACTTCTTCCAATAATTTTTTATATACAAATAATGTACCGTGTATAAATGGGTTTTTGTATTTTAAAACAATCTTTTGAGGTAAGTAAAAAGAATACTTGGGTATAGTTTTTTTCGTATTTTTTGTTACCGCCCTTGAAGTACAAATTCTTACATTATTCTTAGACAAATATTGGAGTTGTTTTTCAAAACGTAACGGTAGACTTATGTCATCACTGTCTTGTCTTGCAATTATTTCCCCAGAAGACTTTTGAATCAGTATATTTAATGATTTAGTGAGGCCAATGTTGTTTTTGTTTCTAAGGATTTTTACTCTATCGTCACTAAATTTTTTAATTAATTTATAAGTATCATCAGTTGACCCGTCGTCCATAATCAATAATTCAAAGTTTTTGTAACTTTGATTGAGAATGCTTTGGATTGAATTGCCTATGTTCTTCTCGTCGTTATGAACCGACATGATTACAGATACAAGTTTCTCAATTTTCTTATAAGACATTTTGATTAACAATTTTTTTAAATGTATCAGTCATAAATTTTTCATCCAGTAAAAAATTTATATGTTCTAAAATTCTTTTACTCTCTTTTTTTAAAAGTTCTGAATCATCAAGTAGTTTGATTTTATCGATTAACTCTTCTTCTTTAAACTGTGTATAAGAATATTGATAATCTCCAGGAAAATACTCATCCATTCCACCATAAGATGGATAAATTGATGGAACAGCAAGAGTTGAAGCTTCTGTCAGCAACCTGGGCTGACCTTCAAACATCTTAGTGGCTGTTACAACAGCACGAGCATTTTTAATGTAATTTATTACTTCTTCATTTTCTTTTTGTCCTAAAAAATAAATATTCGAACTGGTATTATCTTTTAAATTTTTATTGACTAATTTATCATCGCCAATTAGAAACAACTTAAGTTCCGTGTTTGATTTAATCCATGCTTTAATTAATTCAACTATTCCCTTTTGAGAACTTAGTAGCCCTGCATAAACCACATAATCACTGTTGGCTTTATAATCATTTTGAAAATCTATATATAAAGGATTGTACGAAATATTTATCTTGTCTTTATCAAACCCAGAAGCAATTAATGTTTCTCTAAAAAAATTATTTAAAACAATTAATTTAACTGGATAATTTTTTAACATTCTTAGATAACTAATTCCAAAAAAATTAGCAAATATTGATTTTATAAAAGAATCTTGAAAATATTTATTGAAAACCCAAGATCTTGATTTTTCCATTCCACACATTGGACAAACCTCATTCGATTTAAGGTGTTTTTTTGCAAAAAATGTACTGGTACATATAAACCTAAAATTATGAATTTTTATAAATGTCTTGATGTTTAATTTTTTTAATATTTTAAAAATACCTAAATTAGCCATAAACCATGTATTGTGAATATAAACAAAATCGGGTTCAAACTCTTTAATGGTTTTTTTAAGGAGTTTATTGGAATTCCGATTTGATAAGAGTAAAAAACCGAGCATATCATATATGTTTAATTGTTTTGAATTATCAAATTCGAGATAATTAACAATATAGTTTCTTTCTAAAAATGAGATTTCCTCCAAAATATTTGCATCTTCTCCACCAAAAGATTTATATTTTGTGTTAACAACTAATACTTTCTTCATCTATATAAGACTAGGTATATTCTCATTAAATAGTTATCTAAAATTAATTTGTATAATTTTTTCCATCTCCATGGCCTGCATCATAATAGAATAAAGGCTCATCAATATATACAAGTTTGGTTAGTTGAACTAAACCTAGCCAACAATCATGGTCAGCTGTATGAATAAAGTGATCACTTCGGTAAAGACCCCTAAAACCACCTAATTGTTTTATTAAATCTGCTTCTACTAATACACTAGATAAAATTACACAATTGTGAACTTTTAAAAATTGATAATCCCAAATTTCTGGAAATTTATTATTTTTGAGATATTTTGTTCTTCTATATTTTTTTTTGATTTTTTTAAAGTGATGCTCTGCATTATATATTGGATACTTATTGCTACTTACATACTCTCCATATCCAAAATATCCATCTGTTGCGGAGAGACCAAAATTGTGTTCTTTTATTTTTTCTATCTGTAACTCAAGTTTATTTGGAAGCCAAAGGTCATCGTCATCTAAAAAGGCTATAAAATCTCCCTCTGCTGCTTCTATTCCAAAATTTCTAACTGCTGGCCTAGAACCTCCCCAGTTAGGAGTTTTATCTCTATCTATATGAATAATTTTTGTTTTTTCAGGCAAATCATTTTTGTAGTACTCTTCTTGTGAAGAACCATCATTGACAACTATTATTTCTATATTTTTATATGTTTGAGAATGAACAGATTCTATAGCATTAAGTAAGTAGTGAAAACGATTAAAAGAAGGAATTACTACACTGATTTTTTCTTTATTCATAAGTTTTAATTTTAATAATTGAATTTTTAATTTTAAGATATATTTAAAAATAAAACAAAGTTTAAATTTGTATTCTGATTTATAGTAATAATTATCAATGAATAAAAAAATATCTAGGAAAGACTTTATAATAGGTCAAAAATTTGTTGAAATATCGGATATAATTTTTGCTGCAAATTTGCCAAACGATAATTTTAATAAAATTAAAAATAATAATTATAAAATAATTTCACAAAATAATTATTTGAAAAGCTTTAAGATTAAAAATTTCACTATCAAAAGTGGGGATTCAATATATTGCAGCTCAAACCATTTAGAAATATTGTTTTATTATCTTA
>MDTE01025752.1_pt1 | contig 10750 bp, 6 predicted proteins | sample 811231 | NCBI WGS metagenome assembly MDTE01 (sample SAMN05326651, study PRJNA326480) | marine metagenome | isolation source: seawater | place: Indian Ocean: Red Sea | collected 2010 | reverse complement strand
ATACCAGAGTATCTCGATGAGCTCGAAAAATTCGGACCTGATTTTTTGTATGTTTATCCATCAGCCGTAATGCAGTTGGCGGAATTTCTGGAGCGTCATAACCAGGCTTGGCGTGTTCCAATTCAGGGAATATTTTGCGGATCAGAACAGCTGACTGTGAATCAAAAAAGAATGCTAGAATCAATCTTTCAGTGTCGCGTCATTCGTTGGTATGGGCATTCTGAGCGAGCGGTACTTGCTGCAGAGGGAACAAGGTCCGACTTGTATTATTTCTGGCCCCACTATGGATTTGTAGAATTTGGGGATCAGAATGAGGATGGATTATGTGAAGTTATTGCCACAACATTTGATAATCTTGCGATGCCATTGGTTCGTTATAGAACTGGTGACTATGTGCGTCTTGCCAAGATTGACGCCATGCGAGAATTCCTTTGGCCAGCAGTCGATGAAATTTCAGGCAGGGAGCAGGAATTTCTTATAACTTCGACGGGTCGTCGAATTTCGCTTACCGCTTTTAATATGCATGATGATATTTTTGATGGCTTGTATGCGGTGCAGTTTTTTCAAGCGGAACCTGGAGTTGCAGAGTTTCGCTACATTCCCTCATCAAAGTTTCATTCATCGCACTTGGATCATATAGAAAAGGGTATAATGAGAAAGTTAGGGGATGATTTCCGTTTGGTTATGCGCGAAGTCGATGAGGTGGAAAAGACTCCCGGAGGGAAGCATACGTGGCTTGTAAACCGGCTTTGATTCCCGCTTGGCGAATAGGGGGGATTGGGAGTATGGTTGCCGGGTAATGTTTAAAGATAAAGCGGCAAAGATTTTTCTTCACTGGTTAGTAGTTGCCGTCCTGCTGGGTAATCTGGCCTATGGGGCTAAGGTTTATTCAGAAAGTGATGCAGTTTCTCAGGAGAATGATCCTCATGCCAATCTAGACCTGTTCGTCAATGTGCTGGAGCGTATTCGGCGTGATTATGTTGATGGCAAGGATCTTACTTATCAGGATCTAGTTCATGGTGCGTTGGAGGGTATGCTTAGTAAGTTAGATCCACACAGTGAATTTATGCCTCCTGTAAAATATAATTATCTTAAGGAGGATACGGAAGGCAATTTTGGCGGAGTTGGAGTTCATATTAATATTCAGGATGGTTATCTCACGGTGTTGGCTCCAATGGAGGATACCCCTGCTTTTGAGGCTGGTGTAATGTCGGGAGACCGTTTCATGAAGATTAATGGTGAGAGTGCGCGAAATATTTCAATGCCAGAGGCAATGAAAAAGCTTCGAGGCAAGCCAGGCTCTACGGTGGAGGTTACCCTGTTCAGGCCTTCGTCTGGCAAGAATATTGACGTTAAACTGAAGAGGGCACTGATAAAGGTTTCAACTGTAAAGGACATCAATAACCAGCGAAAATTTGAAGTTGATCAAAACAAGGTGGGCTATATTCGGCTAACACAATTTGGGGAAGAGACGGCACGAGACCTTGAGGAAGCTATACGTAAATTGGAAATCCAAGATATGACGGGATTAATACTGGATTTACGTCATAATCCTGGTGGATTACTTGATCAAGCTGTGAAGGTAAGCGAAAAGTTTTTAGCAAAAGGTGAATTGATTGTGACGACTGAAGGTCGCCGGAAGGGTGAAAATTCAATGCATAAATCATCTGGTAGAAATGCCCGCCCAGAGCTGCCATTGGTTGTTTTAGTGAACGAATTCAGCGCCAGTGCTTCTGAAATTGTTGCCGGTTGCATGAAGGATCTTAAGCGAGCAAAAATTGTAGGGAAGAAAACTTTTGGTAAGGGTTCAGTGCAGAAAATACTGCCATTAACTGGCCAGGATGGTTCCGCCTTGAGATTAACTACCGCTAAATACTATACCCCGAGTCACAAGGTCATTCATGGGAAAGGGATACAGCCGGATTACAATATATCGATGAGCCGGATGGATGAGGAATTACTATTTCTTTCTCGTACACCAGGAGGAATGAAAATGATTGATGAAGATCGTCGTGAAGACGTGAAGAATTTTAAAGATCCGCAATTAGTGACAGCAATGGAGATTCTGGTAGGCAAAAAGAAACTTCGAGCTCAGGCAGACAAAAAGAACAAGGGAGTCGAAAAGAGCGAGAAGAAAAGTGTTGAGATTGATCCTGAAGAGGACTCCAATTCGCCGGATAAAGGTTCGGTTGAGGAATCAGTGGATAAGCCAGAGTGATCTGCGCGACTGGCGAATTGCTCATTTAATTTAATGTTATTGATGGCCGTCGAGACTTCCTGTGACGAGACCAGCGTGGCTGTGCTTAAGGACGGCTCTGTTTTGTCCAATGCAGTGTCTTCCCAAGTAAAGTTACACGAGGAATATGGTGGAGTTGTACCGGAACTTGCTTCACGTGAGCATCTTCGAAATTTAATGCCAGTGGCCAGGCAAGCACTTGATCAGGCGGGGGTTAAACCGAGCCAAATTGATGCTGTAGCTGGCACACGTGGTCCCGGCCTTCCGGGAGCCTTACTTGTTGGTTTCCGCGCTTCTCAAGGAATGGCCTTCGCCTTGGAAAAGCCGTTCATTGGCATTCATCATCACGAAGCGCATCTTTATTCACCGTGGATAAACGGGGATCCTCTATCTCTGGAGCTAGATAATTTTCAACCTAACGTGTCGCTTATTGTTAGCGGGGGGCATACTATGTTGGTATATGTTTCAGAGCCTATGAAGCATCGTTTGCTTGGGAAGACAGTGGACGATGCAGCTGGTGAATGTTTTGACAAGGTAGCCAAGCTTATAGGTTTGCCTTATCCAGGTGGCCCGGAGCTTGATCGTCTAGCTCGAGAAGGTAATGGGCATGTTCATCGTTTCCCTCGGCCCAAAATGCAAGATGAGTCTCATGATTTTAGTTTTAGCGGGCTTAAAACCTCAGTCCGCTATTTTATTCGTGATAATCCGAAAGTTCTGGAAGACGGATCACGGCTCCGCGATCTCTGTGCTGGAGTGCAGTCCGCGATTGTGGACGTTCTTGTAAAAAAGACAGTCCGCGCAGCCAAGGAGATTGGGGTGAGTTGTATTACTGCTTCTGGTGGTGTGACTTGCAATAGCGGTTTACGCGCTGCTCTAGAGGGAGTATGTGGTGATGAAGGGTTTACTGTTCGTTTGGCAAATCCGGCATTATGTACTGATAACGCAGCCATGGTAGGTATGATTGCGCATATGCGTTTAGCTAATGGAAGTGAGATTTTATCTAATGGTGAAGATATTATGCCTAATTGGCCAATTGAACAGTTAGGTTGATTTATTGTGCTAAAGTTTGAAAATGAGATGAGAGTGAATTGGAAGTTTGCGTCCATTGTTTTGGTATTTTTCGAGGCGTTGGTCAGTGCGGCTGATTTAAAAATTCAGCTTGTTCCTGGGACTGGGCAAGTGGCTGTGGAGGCCAAGGAGCTAGACCAAATTCGTGTAGGATCATTGATGTTTTCTGGTGATCTGAATAATTGGTTTCCAGCAGCTTCAACTGATCAACCTACACTTAATTACAACGAGCAGTTCATTTCTGGTCAGCGCTATTTTCAAGTCTTTCAGACGATTCCACCTAGACTTAGTTCCTCTGTAAACTGGAAAAACAAACTTACGTTGCCCGGAGATAAATTCCTGATTGAGTTCAAGTCGCAGGAAGGAGTTTGGATTCCCCCGGGAGCGAAACAAACCAAGGAAACTCAATGGACCAAATTCACCATACTAATGGACGATTTGACAAAGGTTTATTTCCAGAATGGTAATAATATGAAGTTCCATTATGAATTTGGTGAAAAGTTTGTACCTGAGTTTGATGGTATGACGCACATGCAGTTTGATGATGCAACACTCTTTCACGCTGGTCGGCGTGCTATACTAGGGGCATTACTTTTCTCCGAGAAGCATGGCGAATATGCGATTCAATTTGTAGGGCAAGACAAGTTTCCAGCGCAGATGGTAAGTTTCTTATGGAAACTAGTTGATAGTTCACTTGATAAACCAGAGGAATTAGTAGGTCTTTACATGCCGACCTACGAACAGGCGGATACCAGCGGTGAGGTTAATAATGCCCTTAAGAGAATTGGCGTACCAGTGGTATCAGTACAACGTTGGGAAAAAGGCTCTGATGCAGTTTATTCACTAGGTTGGGCGATGGGTCGATTAGTGTTTGTTAAAGGATATGAAATCGCTGCAGCCTTCCGTTCAGGAAAATTAAAGAGTAGTGATATATTACTTACGGATTATGTTCCGGCAGAGATTCCCCGTGTCGCTGGAATTGTGACGTTGAATCCATCGACTCCAAATTCTCATGTCGCAATTTTAGCCAAAAATTTTGGTGTCCCATTTTATTACGAAGGAGATAAATCTACACAGTCCATGCTACGTTCCTTGGAAGGCCGTGAGGTGATGCTGCGTACAAAATCTGGCGGTGGCATTAACCAATCACAGGATGATTCTACTAAACTAACTGTACTTGAGACAGATTTGTCAGAGGAATTCCGTGATGAACTAAATAAACTCAAGACTCCGCCGGATTTAAAGTTCGAAATCAAAAAAACATCGGGTGTTTATACAAAAGAAATAAAAAATGTGAAACCAACCGATGTCGAATATGTTGGAGGTAAGGCAGCTAAATTTAATTTACTTCGAAAATACATCCCAAATAATTCGCCTGATCCAGCGATAGTAATTACATTTGATCTTTGGGATGAATTCATGGATCAGCGATTACTTAATGGCAAAACAATCCGAGAAGAAATTGATGGGCGTCTTTTCAAGGCACAGGAGTTGGGTCTTCAGGCTGAATTGGAGGATGTGCTAAAGAGTGTTCGTAAATTGATAAGGGATGGAGAGTTTCTAGAGACTCAAAGACAAGCGATTCTAGCTGCTCTGGAGCCGTTTGAAAAAGACCGAAAGATTAGATTTCGTAGTTCTACTAATATTGAAGATAGCCGTTATTTCACAGGGGCGGGGTTATACGATAGCTACAGTGGCTGTCTGCTTGATGAATTGGATAATGATACTAGTGGCCCTTGTGCTTGTGATGGCACCAAGGAAAAAGAACGCGGAGTTTTTCGTGCTATAAAAAGGGTTTATGCTAGTTTTTATAATAACAACGCCTATCTGGAGAGGCGACGCTTTGGCATTAATGAGAGTGAGGTTGGTATGGCAATTCTTGTACATCATTCTTTTCCGGATGAGATTGAGTTGGCAAATGGAGTAGCAGTTTCAGAGTTCCGTAAATACTCAGGCACTTCTTTTAATATGACGACTAGCTTCTCAACCCAAATTGGTGCTACTAGTGTGACGAATCCTGACACGACTGCTGTGCCGGAGATGGTAAGTGTTTCCGGTTATCGTTCTTCGAATGGTTCTACAAGTCGCAGAGTAAATTTTCTTAGTAGATCCAGTTTGTTACAAGTTGGACGAGATCATGTAATGAGTTGGAAGACTGACTATGAGTCATTGCACCTGCTATTGGAGAAAGTGGCCTCCGGGTTTTCGCGGTATGCTACAGACAGTAAGAATTACACACTTGATTTTGAGTATAAGAAAATTGATTCAAATAAACTCATTGTTAAACAAGTTCGAGAGCTTCCTAAGCCGCTTGCATTAGATAGTCCAACCCCCGTACTGGCAGGCGGGCAAGCGATGCTTCGATTATTTCAAGGCGAGCATGGAGGCAGTGTTTTTGCTCGGCACAGATTAAAATCCGTTTGGGACATTCAGGCTTTAAGTCGTGTTCTGAGCGCTGCTGGAAAAAAGTCATCTATTGTTGATGCTGCTTCCTGGACTCGTGTGATTGATGGGGAAACACTAGTAATTAAGAATGGATTAGAGAATTGGGATGGTTACCGTTTTATTGCAAGTGTAGAGAGCAATGTAACTTTTTTAATTGATCAATGGGAGGAAACGCTTGATGGGGAAATCGTGAAATACAAATTATCTGCCGGTATTCCGCGCTGGATGCCCGATCGAAGTTCTCCAATTGTATTTTCTGACGAACTAGATTGGCGTTTAGAGGCAAACTACAGGAAATCTAGAATTGATTATCAACAACAGGCATTTGGGGGAGCTGGATTAAAAAAGAAAAAGGTTCGAACCGACCAGATTAGATTACAGGGATTTGATCCCTCCGTTGGGGTTACATCTGATGATTTACTTCAGCAGCGTCTAGCGAAGGGCAAAGGTGGAAAGAAAATTCAAATTGAATTCTATTGGCCGCCGCACCCTACCGGGCCGACTGCAGGTTATACTGCTCCGCTTCAGGCTTGGAAGGAAACTGTCATCACAGGGCTAACTGAGGAGCCGTTTATTCTTAAGGGTTGGTATTCTCAGACTTATGCGCCTGGTCATCATAATTTTTGGGAGGAATTTATTTTTGAACCTTCCAAGGAAGAAGGTTTCACTAAAGCACAACTGAATGAGCTTGAGGAAGCTGATGTGAAATTAATTTATCTCTTTAATGACCGTGGTCGATCCGCTTCTGCCTACATCATTGGATTTGACGATGAAGCTCGACCTTTTTAGTTGAGTAATATGGATTAAGCAGAATCCGATTTTGGACTCACGACTCGACTAGTGTGTTTGAATTCTTCAATATATCAGCTCTTCAAGATTTAAAAATTGAGTTCCGTAAAAGTAAAAAAAACGATTGCACAAAAGGTAAAGAGACTTTCGCCTTTTGGAATTGGTCATACCAAGCCTAAGCATTTTCGGGACATGCTTAAGGTGGTGTGGGAAAATAGGGATAATCTTGGATATGCTTGGAAAGTCCTTACTAAAGGTGTGTGTGATGGTTGTGCCCTTGGGGTTGCGGGGTTACATGATTGGACAATAGATGGGGTTCATCTATGCATGACTCGGCTTAACTTGTTGCGCCTAAATACAATGCCAGCATTGGATGTTGAATTATTAAGCGATGTTTCAAAATTAAAGAATAAATCAAATGCTGATCTGCGAAGGTTGGGTCGAATTCCTTATCCGATGTTAAGAAGGAGCGGTGAATCTGGATTTTCTAGAATTTCTTGGGAAGAGAGTTATCAGATACTCTCCGAGCGGTTGCGTGAGATTGATCCAAGGCGGCTTGCTTTTTTTGTTACATCTCGTGGAGTCACCAATGAGGTTTATTATATTGCCCAAAAAGTCGCGCGATTTCTTGGAACGAACAATGTAGATAATGCAGCACGGCTTTGTCATTCGCCGTCCACGGCTGCAATGAAAGCGGCTATTGGCTATACTGCAACTACATGTAGTTATACGGATCTTTATGGGACCGACCTAATCGTTTTCTTTGGGGCAAACCCGGCAAACGATCAACCTGTGATGACTAAGTATCTTCATGAGGCAAAGAAGCAGGGAACCAAGATTGCCTTGGTGAATCCTTATGATGAGCCGGCTATGAATCGTTATTGGGTTCCTTCCTCTGTTGATAGTGCTTTGTTTGGAACTGATATTACTGACTATTGGTTTCCAGTTTCGCAGGGAAGCGATATCGCGTTTTTGTATGGTGTATTGAAAATACTTTTTGAGAATGACTGGCTAAACCATGAGTTTATCCAAAAATATACCGTTAATGTAGATCAACTCCGTGCACAAACAGATAAGGTTTCTTGGGCAGATATTGTTCAGCAGACCGGCTTGACACAAAATGTCATTCAAGAGTTTGCTGAGTTAATTCGTGATGCAAAGAATGCTGTTCTAGTATGGAGTATGGGGATTACACAACACCCTTGGGGTGCGGATGGAGTGCAAATGATTTTGAACCTTGGCCTGCTACGTGGTTATGTTGGTCGTGAAAAAAATGGGTTGATGCCTATTAGAGGTCATTCTTCTGTGCAAGGAGGTGCAGAGATGGGGGCTTATTCCACAGTTTTCCCAGGGGGATTACCAATCAACAATGATAATGCAGATGATCTGTCTAGACAGTATGGATTCAAAGTGCCCAACTGGACTGGTATTACGACGACAGAAATGATTGATGCCGCGTATGCGGGTGAATTGGATTTGTTTTTTTGTTTAGGTGGTAATTTTCTGCGTAATCTACCGGAGCCAGATTATATTGCTAAAGCTTTAAGTAACGTTCCATTACGAGTTCATCAGGACATTATTTTAACGGATCAAATGTTCGTGGATCCGGGATCCGATGGTGTATTGTTGTTGCCGGCTAAGACGCGTTATGAGCAAGACGATGGAGGTATTGAAACGACTACTGAGCGACGTATTGCATTTAGCCCGGAGATTCCTCGTCAGGTTGGGGAAGCAAAGGCCGAGTGGAAGATTTTATTGGAACTTGCTCAAGCTACTTGGCCAGAAAAAGCAGATAAATTAGGATGTGAGGATGGGTGGAAAGTAAGAGAGGAAATTGCACGTGTTGTTCCATTTTACGATGGTGTGCAGCATTTAAGGAAGACTCATGATGCTGTTCAATATGGAGGTCCACAATTGTGTACAGAAGGAAATTTTGCGACTCCAGATGGTAATGCTCATTTTATTTCGGTTGATCTGCCTCCACTTCGATTAAAGAAAGGACTTTTCTTTGCAAGCACAAGGCGAGGTAAGCAGTTCAATTCGTTAATTTATGCTAATCTTGATCCTATCAATGGTGCTAAACGGGAATCAGTTTTGATCAATGAACGTGATGCTGAGGAGCTTGGACTAGTTGATGGTGATCCAATCCGGCTCAAGAATGACTTAGGTGAATTTAGAGGCACTGTATTTAAGGCCCCGATTGCAACTGGAAATCTCCAGATCCATTGGCCCGAGGGAAATACTATAATTCATCGTGGCAGTATTGATGCCAGAGGAGGAGTTCCTAATTATAATGCTTGGGTGAGCCTAGAAAAAATTTAGTTAAAAAGTATATCACTAAGCGTTTCAGCGACGGCGCATCATCGCACGTTGAATGTCCCGATCAGAATCCCGTTTCTTGATGGTTTCTCGTTTATCTGAAGAAGCCTTGCCTTGTCCAATGGCTAGTTGCACTTTTACTTTGCCATTTTTCCAATAAAAGGAAAGAGGAACGAGAGCTTTACCCTTAATTGCCACGACTCCAAATAGTTTACTTATTTCCCTCTTGTGAAGCAGCAACTTGCGGGGTGCTTTGGGTTCGTGATTGGCAGTGTTACCGTGAGAGTACTCATCAATATGTGCGTTATATAGCCAGACCTCATTTTCCTCAACACGAGCGAATGCATCTCTAATCTGTCCCTTTCCGGCACGTAGTGACTTCACCTCTGTGCCGGTCAATACAATACCCGCTTCTAGCGTTTCCTCGATGTGATATTCGTGGCGAGCTTTCGAGTTGGTAAGAATGTTGTCCATAAAAAATCAGCCAGGGGCGTTTACCCCTGGCTGATGGTAAATCGGATAACCTCCGGTTAAGCCTTTCGGGTCCGGCGGCGGGTTTTTCTCTTTGGTTTGGGAAGGTTGCATTCCCAGCTCATTTTCCCTTCGATAATTTCAGTCAGGGCGATATCTGCGGTGCTTAAGCCTGCGGTTTCCATTATTAATGGACGGTTTCCACCTGAACTCAACTGTCGCACGCGGCGAGATACCAGATTGATTAGCACATTGGGATTGCCAACCAATTTCAACGCTTTTTCACTTAATTCTGCCTTCAAAATGATCCTTTTTACTCGAAAAAGGGCGCGAACTATTTCAAAGCATGTGAATTGGTGCAAGCACTTAATTCGTGACTAAAAAATGCCTGAAGTTACCGTCTTTGCGTGTCATCAAGGCCAATAAAACCGGTAGCTTTAACTATTGCGGGTTCGGATTGTAGTGGTGGAGCTGGTTTACAAGCAGATCTAAAGGTGTGGTCTAAGCTGGGAGTACATGGATCAAGTGTGGTGACTTGTCTTACTGCTCAGACACCGGGATTCTTTAGTTGTCTCAAAGCCTCAATGCCGCGCTTTGTCGATGCCCAGTTGGATTCGGTTTTGAGTAGTATGAATGTGAAATCGGTGAAGACTGGAATGCTTTATTCTCGCCCGATTATTGAGATTGTAGCTAAGCAATTGATCAAGCTTCAAGGACTGAAACTAGTAGTGGATCCTGTAATGATATCAAGTACCGGTACTCCATTGATGAGGCCAAGTGGCGTGAATGCTATGATTAAGAGCATGTTGCCTTTAGCTAAACTTGTAACACCAAATCTTGATGAAGCTGCGGTTCTAACGAAGAAAAGGATAAAAGAGCCAGAGGACATGAGAACGGCAGCTCGAGTGATTCATAGCCAGTTTGGATGCTCGGTCTTGGTTAAAGGTGGGCATTTAAATACATCTGAAGCAATTGATTTATTTTATGATGGAAAAGAGGAGTTTTTGCTTTCTGCTCCCCGGAAAAAGCGAATATCGCCGCCGGGCACTGGGTGCACTTATTCTTCAGCAATTTCAGCTTATTTAGCTAAGGGAGAGTCCTTGTCATCGGCAGTCGTACTGGCTAAGCAGTATATGACACAGTCATTTGAGAAAGTGTATAGGGCTGGAAAATATACCTTTTTAGGCTAATTACGCTTAATTTAATCAATGTTTTCGGCAACTTTTTTGGTCTTTTGGTGATTAATTGAACCAACTGTCGATAGGGCTTCTTGGCCAAGTCGGCTTTTTTAATGGCACAATTTACTTATAAAGCTAGAAGCAAGTCTGGTGAAGTCATGCAGGGACTTCTCGAGTCGACGGATCGTGCTGGTGCAATGTCTCAGTTGAAGCGTGACGGACTATTTCCAGTATCAATAGAATT
>MDTE01080007.1_pt1 | contig 10751 bp, 9 predicted proteins | sample 811231 | NCBI WGS metagenome assembly MDTE01 (sample SAMN05326651, study PRJNA326480) | marine metagenome | isolation source: seawater | place: Indian Ocean: Red Sea | collected 2010 | reverse complement strand
TCTTTTTTCTTTCATATATTAACCTTGAATCAGAGTTGAAATCATCATCTATTTCTGAAATGACTTTAAGGTCTGCAATTCGTAGGTCTGTTTTAATATCCTTATCAATTCCAGCATCAGTTGATGCAGACAAGATGATTTCCTCAATAATTTCAAAATTTGGATGAATAAATTGAGTCAATTCAAGCCCTATAGAAGATGAGCTCTCTAATATTTTATTCACACCAATGCCATTATTCTCTAAGTTCTTGCGAAGCTTTGAATATTTATCAAGTTCTTGTTTTGAATCAGTAGACTTATACTCATATTTTTTTCTTGAGACTTTTGGATCATTCTTGTAACTAAATCTGAGTGAAAAAGTATTACCCCTTTCATATGCTACCCCTAGATTGAAGTTTTTTTTAGTTAGAAAATCAATTGCGAATGAATATTGATTTTTCGGTATTTCATATTCAATTCCCTTGTTATCGGTGACAGTTGTATCATGCTCAAATTTGATAAGAAGCCTATCATTTAATAAATATGATATGCCAAAGAACGGCGATACATTTTTATCAGAAAAATATCTTCCTGGATTAAACGATCCTGTTCCTTCAAATCCAGAATCTCTTTTATCCCTTCTCTTGAATCTGTTATCTATATAACCTAGCGGATTATCAAAGTTATACTTAGAACCATTATATGCGCCCCAGCCAAGACCAAAATGGAAATCAAAATTATTAATGCCATAACTTCCAACAATATATTCTGATCCATACAAACCGGTTCCAGCGATATCATTTATACCTATCGCAATTGCTGGCAATTTTCCTTCTTCTTTGAGTCTCAATTTAACATTGAAACCCTTATCTTTGTAATCCTGTGTAAATCCTGACCCTGGATATGGTTTTCCCTGAATATTTGTATAAAAAACAGATGCTTCAAGCCAATTATATGGATTTGATGTGAATGTTAATTTTTGGTCTGGAGTACCATCATAGATAGAAACTCCATAAACAGACTCATTGAAAAAACGTGCAGAAGGCATATTTACTAGGCCTACTGAACCATGATTGTTATAAGTATTGTACTTAAAACTATCTGCAACAATTTTATGGAAGCTAAATAAAAAAAAGATACCCAATAAGAATACCTTGAATTTATTCATTTTAATGAATTAATTATTATTAGAAAGATTATCAATTGCAGCAGCAGAAAAAGCTACATTTGATAATATTTGACTAACAGGAGCAAGAGCTTCAAGAATTGGAGAATCTGTAAGGATCTTTCTGGGTACAATTATGGTATCTCCTGGCTCCAACATAACATTATTTACAAAAATATTTCTGCTGTTTCTTTGCGTTAAGCCATTAGCTTTAATTATGTAGATACTGTTTCTATCTGCAAACTCCTTAAATCCTCCAGATAATCGAATTACATCTGAAGTTTTCATGCCAGGCTTGAAAGCAATATTTGATGTATTTAGGACCTCGCCAAAGATGGCTACTGTATTAGGAGTGACTGGAACTATAATTCTATCTCCATTATTCAAGACTGTATTCCTCGCCTCTGCAGAATTAGGTTTAAATGTTCCTGAAATCCTACCTAGATAATCTTCATCTATTTTTGGCAGTAGAGATTGAAATAGAGCTGGATTGAATTCTATGTCACTTTTTGTTGAGCTCACCAATAAAGACTCATTAAAAGTTTCTCTTGCTTTTTGTACTGATTTCCTTTGTATAGATTTTTGAGGAGAACTTATGTATACAATTCCATCAAGAAATGCATTTGATTTAAACTCTCCAACAAGATCATATAAATCTTGTAAAGTTGAGTCTTGATTCAAGGTATAGCTCCCGGGAAAAAATAACGCTCCGCCAATTTGGACAGAGATTAAATCATTAACAGGTGCTTTAAAGTTAACTGTATTAAACTTCTGAGCTTTATAAGTCATTAAGGTATAGTCTTTTTTTTCTATTTTGTTTTCAAGTGGGCTAACATATATAGCTTCTTGTTCAACATAAGACATATCCAAATCAAGTAAATCAATAAAATCATTTAATTCAAACATTCCATATACAGGTAAATCATATGATTGATTCTTATACTTAATTCTTAATGAATACTCATTAATTTTTCTTGCAGTCGTTTTATCTAAGCCCTGAAGATTAATGAGCTGTGGATTATCCTCATCGAGTCTAAAAAACCTTACTCTTGAGTTAGGCAACAATTTTATAGAATTATAACTATCGGGATCTTTTAAATTAAATAAGATTGACGATTTTATGATGTTATCTCTGTCAAATTGCTCAAGTGCTGCTACCCAAGGGTAAACTTTACTAAAGTTGAGATTTTTTATCAGTTCAGAAAGGCTTTTGAAGTCAGATATACTATAAAATCCAGGCTCCTCGACTGCACCAGAAACTTGAATTGGTGATATATCTTCATTTATATAATTAAAAACATTTATAGATAAAATATTTTCAAGCCTTCTGTTAAGGTTGCTAACATTTTCCTGAACGATTGAGGTGGTTTTTAGATCAAGATTTCTGACAGAGATATTGGTTTTATTTGCAAGATCAGTGAAACCAAGACCAAAATTTATAATATCTTCAATAGTCTCATTTTCTTTTACTTCATAGATTGCTGGTCTTATAACCTCTCCCTCTAGGGATATAAACTTATTAGCTGCATCAATTAATATTGTATCGCCTGCTTCAATAGTAATATCATTAGAGCGATCTCCTTTGATCAGCAAATCATATAAATCGAAAGAAAAAATATCTCCATTTTTTCTAATCAATTTAATATCTCTTAGAGTACCAATCTTAGAAACACCTCCTGAGTATGCAAGTGCACTTGTAATAGTACTGAAAGGATTAACAAGGTATGTTCCTGGTGTTTTAACAGCGCCAACTATAGTGATTTTCTTTGCACTTAAGTTTTTAATTGATACATCAACTTGAACTCCAATAAAAGACTGCTCAACCAATGTTGCTAACATGTCCTTTACCTCTCCTAGAGTTTTATCAACAACATTCAATGAGCCAAGTTCCGGGAAAAGAATGGTTCCATCAAGCTTTACATTGAGATCAAAAATTGAATCTCGTGAGCCAGATAAAATTACTGTAAGCTGGTCACGAAATGAGATTTTATAATCATTGGGTAGAGGAAGATCTCCAACAGCACTTGTTGATGTTGCCATGGTGGAGAAGAAATCATATCCATATTTACCCGGAACAATATTTATATCTTTTGTTGATTTATTCTCTTTGATACTCTCACTTAAAACGGGTATATCTTTAAGCTCTACATCACTTGAATTTTGCCTTTCAAATGCTTGTTTAGCTAATTCGACCTGATCAGGAGAAAGTTGCTCTAATACAGACTGATTAATTTGTTGTGCATTTATATGAAAAGATAAAAAAACAACTAGTATAAAAAATAATTTATTACGCCTCATATTAATGATTTTACCATACTACATTCCGGGAATTGATACACCCTCAATTTTTAAAATAGGTCTCAAAATAGATGAAACGCTCTTGCTTAAATCTTCTTCAGATAGGGTCTTCAGCTTAGATTGAAATACCATTCGCACGCCGACCTTGATTTCCTGAGCCACATCATTTTTATAAAAATCAAAAATGAAAGAATTTTTGAGATTCTCATCTTTAATATTGCTGATTTGGCTGATGAATAAATCATAATTGGAATGCTTAGATATCAGGAATGAAAAGTCTCTGCTGCTAGATGGATAATCTGATATTGGTTTATATTTCTTGAAAGTAATTTCATCTATGGTTGATTCTAGATGATCAATTTTTTCAAGCAGCGAAAGATCAAGGTTCAATTCCAAGTAATATATATCATTTTTAATTTTTGAATCTAGATCTTGTCTTGGTATGGTTTCAAAAACTATGTTTAAATCTGGGAAAATAGTTCTTATCTTTTTTTCAAGATACTTTTTATCAATTTTTTTTGAGAAATTTTGATAGTTATAGCCAACTCTTCCACTTGCAATAATTCCGAGAGAAAGAGTTTTTTCTTCATTGTCATTATTAAAATAGAGATCTGAAATCTCAAATATTTTTATTGAATCCTTTTGCCTTCTTTCATTGTATAGGAGATTATTGACTAAACTTTCTTTAAGGGATGTGCGCAAGAATCTTTTGTTTGAATCAAGAGGATTATCTATGAAAATAGCATCATTAGTCTCAATCCCAGTAAAGGGGAAATTTATAACCTCAGTGAATCCTTCTATATTTAATAGATGCTTTAGATTGGAAATACTCTTCCTAGGACTGTCATTCTGATACTCTTTAATTTCAAGGGTCTTATTCTCAATTTCATCATATCCTAGTGTTCTGGCTATTTCTTCGGCTAAATCATTTTGAGAGTATATGTCACTTCTATAGCTTGGAACAACAACCTGTGATTCGGTTTCAAACCCAAGTTTATTCAAAATCTCATTAAATGTATCTGAAGAAATTGAAGAACCTAAAATTTGATTTATTCTTAAAACATCAATATCTAATTTCTTGTTTTTGAATGGCTTCTCTTCAAAAGTTATTATCTTAATAGAGTCTATGGTTGTATGATCAGATACTATCTTTGCGAACCTTTTTAGGGCCTTAACTTGCATACAAACATCAACACCCCTTTCAAATTTATGGGCTGCTTCAGAACTTAAGTTGTAATCCAAAGACTTACCAATAATAGCTTCAGGATCAAAATATGCACACTCAATAAGAACTTTGCGGGTTTCTTTTGTGCATGCTGTAGACTCACCACCCATTACGCCAGCAAGGCTAATTACCTTGTCGTGATTCATGAATACACTATTTTTGCCTTTCAGCTCAATTTGAGAACCAAGAAGTGTCTTAAACTTCTCGTTACATTCTTTGTTTTCAAAGACTATCTTCCCTTCAATTTTATCTCTATCAAAACAGTGTGTTGGTTGGCCTAATTCATAAGATAAATAATTAGAAACATCAGTAAAGAAGTTATTCTTTCCAATCTCCAAGTTTTTAAAAAAATTTTCTAAATAATCACAATATCTAGCTGGCAAATGAGAAATCTCTATTTCCAAAAAGGAAATCTTTGGGCAAATATTTGGTGACTTATTTGAAAACTCTAAATCAAGATTATCAATATCTCCCTCAAAAAGGTCCAACTCAAGTGAGGATTTATAAAAAACATTTAAATCTCTAGCAATTCCAAGGAGAGATAAACAATCTCCTCTGTTTGGAGTAAACTCAATGTCAAAAATATTTCCAGAGATTTCGTGTTCATGGCCTAGCTGGAATAATTTTGAGGATAAGTCTTCCTTTGAAGGCCTCTCTTCTAAAAACCTTAATATATCTTTGTAAAGTACTTTCATTTGAATTGATCAAGGAAGTCTAGGTTAGACTTATAAAAATCGCGAATATCGTTTACTCCATACTTTAGCATTGCTATTCTTTCAACTCCGAGACCGAAAGCAAGACCACTGAATTTTGTAGAATCAATATTACAATTATCTAAAACAACAGGATTGACAATTCCACAGCCAAGAATCTCGAGCCAATGTCCAGAATCAGATAATATGTCCACCTCAGCTGATGGCTCCGTAAAAGGGAAATATGACGGTCTAAATCGAATCTGGGTATCTTCTCCAAACAACTCATGAATAATTTTATAAATCAAGCCTTTGAGGTGTGCAAATGAAACATCCTTATCTACATATATTCCTTCAATTTGATGGAACATAGGTAAGTGAGTTGAGTCATCATCTTTTCTATAAACTTTTCCTGCAGAAGTTAGCGCAATTGGAGGTTCGGAGTCTAGCATGCCTCTAATTTGAACAGGCGAAGTATGCGTTCTCATTACATTGCTTCTATTTTGTACATAGAAAGTGTCATGCATCTGTCTAGCAGGATGAGACTTCTTAATATTAAGCATATCAAAATTATAATTTTCAGATTCGATTTCAGGGCCAACAACCTCTTTAAACCCAAAACTGGCAAGTAAAGATATTAAATAATTTGTTACTTTATTTATAGGGTGTTCTGCTCCTAAATCATTTTGGATTTTGGGAGGCTCTATTTTGTTAAATGAATTCATTTAACTAATGGTTCATTTTGATATAGATTTAACTATCTTCTCAAATGTAGATGGATCACTAATTGCTATATCTGAAAGAACTTTCCTATTAAGAGCAATATTACTCTTATTTAATCCATTAATTAATTTAGAGTATGAAATACCGAGGTTTCCTGCTGCTGCATTAATTCTAGAAATCCATAAAGACCTAAATGATCTTTTTTTATTCTTTCTGTCTCTAAAAGAATATTGAAGAGCCTTAATACTTGATTGTTTAGCAGTTTTATAAAGTCTAGACCTGGCCCCATAATGACCTTTTGTAGCATTCAGGACTTTTTTATGCCTTTTTTTAGCTGCTAATGCTTTAGTAACTCTTGCCATATCAGTTCTTTATGAGGTTAGAAGCCATCTTTAGAACAACTCCAGATAATTTGTTAAGTCCCCTATTATGCCTTTTTCTTTTTGTAGACTGCTTACTTAGAATATGATTCCTACCTGCACTTCTACTTTTTACAGAGGTACCCGTTTTCTTAAAGCGCTTAGATGCGCCCGAATGTGTCTTTAATTTATAGCCCATTTTTATGTTATTTCTTCTTTATTGGAGACAAAATCATTAAAAGCTGTCTTCCCTCTAGAGATGGCTCCTGATCAACTTGTGCAATATCAGAGAGGTCATCACTAACTCCTTTTAGAAGTTGAAGGCCTAAATCACTATTTAAAATCTCCCTACCTCTAAATCGGACAGTTATTTTAGTCTTATCTCCACCAAGAATAAAGCTTTTTATTTTTTTTAATTTTATATTGTAATCTCCAACATCAGTTGAAGGTCGAAACTTGATTTCTTTTAAACTTTGTTTAGTTTTATTTTTACTTGATGTACTTTTTTTCTTTGAAAAGAGATGCTTTCCATAATCCATTACTTTACAAACAACAGGACTGGATGCTTTTGGTGAAACTTGAACTAAATCCATTGAGCTATCTCCAGCAATTTTCAGCGCTTCATCAATAGATTTTAATCCAAGCTTTTCACCTTTATCATTAATCAGCATCACCTCATCTGCTGAGATATGCTGATTGATAGGTAGAAATTTTTTTTTGGTAACTATTTTTGTATCTCTAATATGTAATTAAGCTAAGATAATATGTTTATTCCAAAGGATCTTAGTGTCATTTTGCAAGTTTTATATCAAAAAATTATAAAATTAACAACCTTATTATGGCTCAAGGAATCTTTTTATCCAATTTGACTCTTCAAGAGTATATAAAACTCTTTTATTTAATCTGTTTTCATGACCTTTCCAAAATTCAAAACTATATGGCGTAAAAGAGTAACCACCCCAATATTCAGGGCATTTTTTTAGAGAGCCCTCAGATAATATTTTTTGAAATTTCTCTTTAACATTTTCATAGGAATCAATAGTTTTTGATTGGGATGAAGATATGGCAAGAGCATTCTTTTTCAAAGATCTAGATTCAAAATAACGATCATTAAAATCTAGAGATGTTTTTTTTATTCTACCCTTCATTCTTATCTGCATATTAATCTTTTGCCAATAAAACACTCCTGCTATTTGGTCATGTTCCTGAAATTGGATAGACTTTGGTGAGCTATAATTTGTAAAAAAAATAAAATCTGTATTATCTATAAACTTTAGATTCACAAATCTTGAATCAACTTCTTTTTTACTTGACGAATAAGATGAAATTGAAATAGCCTCAATAGCATTTTGGTTTCTCTCTCTTGCTTCATTATAAAATCTTCTAAACTTTACATATGGTTCTTCTTGATTTTTATTTAAGAAACTTATCAATCTTGGCCTCTAATTTTAAATAATTTCATTATTTCCATTCATTTGGTGATTCATTCTTCCAGTCTTGAAAGGCTTCATCAAGCGTATATTCATATTGATATCCTCTATTCACTAAAAAAGTTGGGATAATATTATTTGATTTGGTTAATTTCTCTATTCTCATGGGGCTGAATGGATGTTTAATTCCAAGTGGTTTTGCTATAAAGCTAATTAAAGATGCAGCGGCATACAAAATAAAGCTTGGAACTGAAGGAATAAGCGCCCTCTTTTTTGCAACTTTTGATATTGAGTTTACATATTCTTCAACCGATGGCCCCGGATTCATAGTCATATTAAATAAAACAACTCCTTTTTCTTTAGTTTCATCTCTTACAAGAACCCACATAATAGCTCTACATAATTCTTTAACATAAACACCGGCTTTCCTTGTTTTCTTATTTCCGGTATAGAAAAAATAGTTCTTAAGAACTGCTTTAATTAACCGTGTAACATTCCCGCCTTCCCCTGGTCCAAAAACAACTCCAGGTCTTACTATTACCAGGTTCCGCTCTTCATTTCCTGCTTGCCAGATACAATGAATCTTTTCAGCAGCTAGTTTAGAGCTCCCATAAGCAGTTTGAGGAGTTGGGATTGATGATTCATCTTTTTCATCTTCGCTTGGTCCATATGGTGAAATTGAACTACTAAAAATAATATTTTTACAGTTTGTATTTTCGGCCCACTTACAAATATTTTCAGCACCAAGAATGTTGCATTCAAAATATTCATAGTTCTCATGGCCTGGTTCTCTGTGAACAGCAGCAAAATTGGCAATAAGGTCTATTTCTTCATTTGGAATCCATTCAATAGGTTGCCTTACATCTCCTTGAATCGGAACTATTTGATTATATGAATCTACTATTTCTTCTCGAAAGGAAACTTTTTTTTCTTTTATTTCCTCATTATCGAAAATATAAATTCTAGAAAATTGATGACTATCAATTAAATGTTTAGCAAAGAAGGTTCCTATAAACCCTGAACCGCCGAAAATAACACAGGTCTTCAAAAGTTTATCCAATTAGAAAAATTTTTTTACTTTAAGTATCATTTCTCTGAGGATTATATTTGATCATCACTTCATTGTTGATCCATTCATAGGTCTTTTTTAAACCATCTTCTAAAGATTCAGATGGAGACCACTCTAGTTTTTCAAGAATTAGTTTATTATCAGAATTTCTTCCTCTTACGCCAAGGGGACCAGGAATATGATCAATCTCGAGATTCTTATTAGCTATTTTCATTATCATTTTGGCTAAATCATTAATTGAAACCATTTCTTCTGACCCAATGTTTACAGGGCCCTCCCAGTTACTCCTCATCAATCTTATTGAACCCTCCAAACATTCATCAATGTATAAAAAAGAGCGTGTTTGATCCCCATCACCCCACATCTCAATTTTCCCATTATCATCAGCTAATGCAATTTTTCTACAAAATGCAGCTGGAGCTTTTTCTCTGCCACCTTCCCAGGTCCCATGAGTTCCAAAAATATTATGATATCTTCCTATTCTGATCTTCATGCCATGATTTCTTCCATAAGCTAAGTAAAGTCTTTCGCTAAAAAGTTTTTCCCAGCCATATTCACTGTCAGGATTTGCTGGATAAGCTGATTCTTCAGAGCACAGTGGATTATCTGGGTCCATTTGATTATGTTCTGGATACATGCATGCTGATGAGCTATAAAAAATTTGCTTAATATTTCTTTGACGACAAGTCTCTAAAACATTTAAATTAATTGTTGCTGAATTATGCATAATTTCAGCATCATTCTCACCAGTAAAAACAAATCCAGCACCCCCCATATCTGCTGCTAATTGATAAACCTCGTCGAAATTTTGATCAAATGCCCGCTGACAAAGATTTAAATCCCTCAGGTCTCCTTGAATAAAATCATCAGCAGCAGTCTCATCATATTCTGGGAATTTAATATCTACACCTCTTACCCAGAAGCCCTCTTTTTTTAACCTCTTAACCAGATGGCCTCCAATAAATCCACCTGCACCACAAACTATTGCTTTTTTCATATTTTCTCCTTAATGCATCCTTAATGAACTATAGATTGAAAGATACTCTCGAAGCTATCTGTAATTGTCTTAATATTGAAATTTTTTTCTGCATATTTACGTGCATTTCTGCCCATTGTATCACTTCTTATTTTATCTGTAATTAACTCAGAAATTGCTTTAGAAAAACCTTCTTTGTCGATTGAATCTACTACAATTCCAGAGTGTGATTGACTTATTATTTGAGATGCTAAATTTTCAGATGGTGCTGCCAATACAATAGGCTTTCCTGCACACATATAGCTTAAAATCTTTGATGGAACAGAAAATTTACCAGCGTCTTCTTCGATGACGGCAATAAGAACATCTCCACTTCCAAGCACCATATCAAATTCAGTGAATGGTTGAAGTGGCAAAATCTTAATATTTGATTGGAGAGAGCTAATTTTTTTGAGGTATTCTATTCCTACTCCAGATCCTATTACTAGAATCTCTATATCTGAATTATTCTTTGCTAGCTCTTCAATTAAAGCTGGATTATGTTTAAGTGCCATTGTCCCAGAATAAATAACTCTATCCTGAGTCTCATCAAGATTATTTTTTTTCGACCATGAGTTAAGTTTTGATGTAACTTTAATTTCGTTGAGAGCACCCCAATTGGGAATAACAGATATTTTACTTCGATCAATATTCCATTTATCTGTTTGATTACAAAATTTTTCTGTTATATGAATAATATGATCACTTCTTTGCATTTGTCGTCTTTCAAGAAATTGATAATATTTGCCAACAATCGCTCCTAAAAATAGTAGTTTTTTCTTTAGTATAGATGTGG
>MDTE01057226.1_pt1 | contig 10751 bp, 9 predicted proteins | sample 811231 | NCBI WGS metagenome assembly MDTE01 (sample SAMN05326651, study PRJNA326480) | marine metagenome | isolation source: seawater | place: Indian Ocean: Red Sea | collected 2010 | reverse complement strand
CTTGGATGATAAGTCCATACCACCTGCTTGCTCACCCTTGGATGATAAGTCCATACCACCTGCTTGCTCACCCTTAGATGATAAGTCCATACCACCTGCTTGCTCACCCTTGGATGATAAGTCCATACCACCTGCTTGCTCTCCTTTGAGTGATGAATCCATACCGCCTGCTTGAGGCTTGTTACTACTTCCACCCTTGTATGCTTTTGCTGCATCTTTCAAAGCATTCTTGAACTTGTAATCAGGATTTTTTGCCTTCTCTTGGCGATAAAAAGCCGTTGCGAACTTTGTCCATGCACTACCACTTTTTCCCATGTTATATATATTGTAGTAAGAAAATATAAATATATGTCTCCAATTCATACAAATGGAAGGCGAATCCCAGATTTTAGAGCAAATTGCTAAATCACAACAACAATTCTATGAACAGAATTCGAAGGCTCGTCTTTTTAAAAATGATCAAAAATTACAATGCGCGAAACAAGTCACCGAACAAGTTGATCTTCAACAAATGATTAATATGACTGTTTTTGTCATTCCGAACACAAACAAACTTTATTTCAATTATCTAATTTTCAAAACATACGGACATCCAGATAATTGTAGTCAAGTTTATGAACATTTCCATCACTTAGTAAATCAAATTGTCGACTATTATGGCACGTTTGAAATGCACATTAATCTAAATACATTTACTGTATCCGCATGTGTAAGATACCAAAAAATGATCATGTCATCTTTCGATGAAAATACATATTTAACAGAAAAAATGACTGCAATGAACATATATCATACACCTAGTGTTATAAGTCAAATTACAAACATGCTATATTCAAGCGTAAAACATCTATCCAATGTCACACACTTCTACAAAAAAGAAGAAAGCGAGGCCATGATTCAAACCCTTTTCAAAGATGTCTAAAAAACATATTAAATAGATTCATAGGAACTCAAACAAATGGAATTCAAAATTAACGACACTGTCAAATGCGATTTATTTGTTGCTCTTTTCCAACATATCAAACAATTCACAGACTTTACCAATATCCTGTTACAAGATGAACGGATGTACATTCAATGTATGGATACTGCGTGTGTGATTGTATTCGAAATTATTTTACCTGCATCTTGGTTTGCGGGTTATACGTTATCAAATGGATCGGTCAATTTAGGTGTAAATACGACTATATTGTATAAAGTACTGAACGCACGAGACAAAACACAAACAATCGAGATCAAAACCGAAGACGACAGACTAAATGTACTTTTTGCTAATCCAGATACAGAAACGAACAAAAATGTTTTCAATAAACACTTCGAAATACCTTTGTTGGACATCCAAACCGAATTGATGGAGATCCCAGACATAGAACACCAAGCCGAATTTACCATGCCATGTGCCACTTTTGCAAGTCTCATTAACCAACTTAAAAACTTCGGGGATACCATGAGTGTAGTCTGTTCAGAAGAAGCAATCTCACTCGAATCATTTAGTATAGATCTAGGGAAAATGTCGGTGAATGTATCTATCGATGATCTAGAAGAATTCGCCATAGAAGAAGGGAAAAAAATGGAGCTACGGTTCAGTCTCAAGTATTTACATGACATTTGTCTCTATCAAAAAATATGCAGAGATATTTTCATTGGCATTAGCGACAATAGCCCTTTAAAAGCATCCTATATGTTAGATGGCGATGTTTCATTGAGTTTTTATCTAGCTCCCAAAATAGATGAATAAAAAATCAAGAATAAGCGTTAAATATATATATATATATATAAATTTGAATAAATATTATATATATCCACCATGGACGATTGGTTTTTCTCTTTCATTATATTTGTCATCGCATTTTTCTTGTATTTCCATGTACAAAACCAATACAAAACCAGCGACATTTTAGAGATCTACGAATATGATTACACAGACAACAAATCAATTCAAAATACATGTGCATTGAAACAACCAGTACTATTCCACATGCCAGATCATGGTATCGTTGCGGACGAAATACCTTCAATCATGTCAACTCTTTTCATAAAAGACATTCGTGAATACTACAAACCAGATACAACTGTGGTAGAACCAATTATATTAAAGACGTCGAGTGGTATTGGGTTGTTGTCAAGCGACACACGCTCATCTTATTTCTCTCACAACAACATCATACAAACCGAAAACTCCGAGAAATTTGAGTCACTTGATAAAAAATTGCAACCTTTCCTGAATGCGAAAACACATTATGATGTTCTATTTGGATCTCGAAAAGCATACACCCCCTTAACATACCACATGTACTCACATAGGTTCTTTGTAGTAGAAGGAAACACTCCCCATTGTGGTATCAGAATCAAAATGTGTCCATGGAAAAACACCCCGAGACTAAACCAACGCAAAGATTACGAGAATTTTGAGTTCTGGTCGAACATGAACATGTTTAGAGGCGACGAAGAAAAGTTCAAAGTATTAGATTTTGTTGTAAATCCAGGATACATTTTGTATATACCTTCATATTGGTGGTACAGTTTCCAGTTTTTAGATCAATCTTCTTGTGTTACGAGTATATCTTATTCTACAGCAATAAACGTTTTAGCAAATGTGAAAGAACATGCATTGTATATGTATCATCAGCCAAACTTACAATCAAATATTATGCGAGAAATTATTCCAGAAATCAATGACGTCGAAACAAATGATACACTGGATGAGCATTTAGAAGATACGCTTCCAGATGTAGATGAACGTGAGACACCACCTGAAGAAAATCAAGATGTCTCATTAGAACTTATCGAAGATCTAAAAAAGTCTCAGTGATATATATAATGGATTATAACAAAGTAAAAATTATAGGAGAAGGTACATACGGATGTGTTACAAAACCGAGCTTAAAATGCGACACACCACAAGATTATACAGACCGTGTCTCTAAATTGATGACAAAAACAGATGCGGAAGACGAACTGAATGAAATTGAAAAAATAATAAATATTCCAAATATCGAAAAATATATTTTGCGTTTACCGAAGATCTGTAGTCCATTGGGTTCAAAACAGTTTTACGACACGTTGAAACATTGTAAAAGTAAATATGTCCAAAAAGCAGCAAAGAAAGACGTCCAACACTTTCGTTTATTATTACTTGATAACGGAGGTGTAGACCTGCATAAGTTCATACACAAAGATATATATAAGACATTGAATACCAACGATGTAAACATATTCTTGACCTCCATCTTGCAACTGTTCGAAGGTGTCTCGTTTTTCCGGAATAATGACATTATACATCATGACATCAAACTACCGAATATTGTTTACAACGTGAAAAATTCCAAAATCAAATTCATCGACTTTGGGATCATGATCAACAAAAGCGAATTCATTCAAAGTTCTACCAGCAATACAAACGATATGTCTCAATCATGGGCTTATTTTCCAAAAGAGTTTAGTTGTATTAATAAAGACGATTACAACAAACTGTACAAATGCAGACATTATCGGGAAAAACCATATGATATATTTGTAAAAAAAGCAGCAAACACATTCGATAGTTATTGTCTCTCGTTTTGCTTAAACTCATTGTTTAAAGAACTTACCGGGAAGTTTCAACATATACACAATGATTTCTTTCAAAAGTCAAGCCTCCTTATGCAAGAGTACTGTGATTCAGATTTGTTTAAACGAAATGCGGATATAAATGCTCTCTATTCAAGATACAAAACATTGTTGAAACATTACAACGTTTATAACACATCAAAACCGACCCCATCCAGTAGAAGTATGGAACTGGCCGAAAAGTACTCGATTAACAAAGTAAACAAAAAAGAAGAAAAGTCGCGAGAAGATTCAAGACCGTCGAAGTCAACCAAATCAAGAACCTCGAAATCAAAATCAAAATCAAAATCGAAATCAAAAACAAGAAAGCTTTGTCCACCGGGAAAAGAACGTAATCCCAAAACAGGCCGTTGTATTACCATAAAACAAACACATAATATCATGGATAAACCTTGCCCTGACGGTAAAAAACGCAATCCAAAAACAGGCCGTTGTATCACAATAAAACAAAAACGAAATATTATGGATAAACCTTGCCCACCGGGAAAAGAACGTAATCCGAAAACACATCGTTGTGTAAAAACGCAAAAGAAACGTTGATTACAAAAACGTACATACAAAAAAATAGACTTTTCTATGTACGGTACACCTAGAATAAGGTTCAATAAAAAGCAATTCGACATTGAATGGTGATATGGATTTCTACAGAAAAACAACACAGAAAAATAAATTAAAGACAACTAGGAATCATAAATTACATAAATATATTGTTATTATGTTTCGTCGTAGTTTTCCAATTTTGAGTTTTACTCGTTTTGGATTTAGAGGGCTGTATGGATCTGGGTTAGGGATTCGTTCTTACCACGAGACAAAACGTTATGCGTTTGTAATTGATCCTGCATATGGATTGGTCAAAAAGTTGCGATCACAACATTCTCTTAGTTTCCCATCGGAAACAATCAATCCATTTCCGTCTTCGTTCGCAAGGAATTTGATTCATCCCCAATCAAACCATGTCGTTTCGAAATATGCGTCGCAATATTATACTTCTACAACGTGTCATTTGGGAGAATACCCAATTCAGTTTTATGCATCGGAATTATTGTCGTCAAAATCGTCTACACATGAACCCAATACACATACGATTATGTTGTATCCAGAACAAATTAAATTGACCAATATCCGGGAACAAGATATTCCATATGTGATTGAGTTATGCAAAGAAGACGAAATTGTGGCAGATTCGAATAAAAAACATATTACCGTCTACTTTTTTTGTGATACGAAGACTATAGAACAATCAGTGATGCTGTTTCAGTGGTTCAGTTATTGTTTCCGTTGTGCAACAAGTCATCATATAGACTACTTGTTTTCAAGTGGAAATTTGAAAAATGATCAGGATTCGATGGTCATTGTTCAAAAAGGCGACAAAAAAATGATGTTTACACATCTCATGACATTACGTGAAGTCGACGTTATCGTGAATCAGGTGTTAAGTTATTGAGTTTTTTTTGTTTGAACCTATTTTTTTTAGCTTTTTACTTTTTTACTTATTACATTCTATGTGTAGTAACATAATCTAAGTAACTAAATATTGCCTGATCAATATTATCACCTACATATATGGATTTGTAAAGATACTTTGTAAGATCGTCCTCGTTCTCATCTATTTGATAAAACTGACATGTGATGAAGTACTGATTTTCACATTCACTTTCAACTTTTTTGGCAGACGACAACAACAACCAACAATGTTTGTCATTCACTTTTGCTTCACTTCTTATCACTTCACCGTGTCTATCGTATGCAATTTTGTATTCTAATTCATCAAATTCATCACTATCATCACTGTAACTGTCGTATTCGTCAGGTAAATAGTAACTTGCATCGCGAAATGTTACCGATACTAGACGAGGGTCTAAATTCTTTATTACTTCGAACATACCAATTGCGGGGGTCGTTCTTTTCACAAGTTCCATCGTTTCTATTATGTTGTATTGTATGTGTGATTCAACGTTTTTGCAAAAATCCATCAATTTTTCAGTACATATTTTTCTCAAACTATATAAATGGGAAGTAAAACACTGAAAAAACGGTCACATAACAATAAAACCATGAAACTTAAACGAGGCGGTGCGACAAAAAAACAAAAAGCAAAGATTGTTGAGACATTTTTAGCGATTTTAAACGCGGTCAAACTCTATCATTGGAAGACGAAATCGTATGCACAGCATCAAGCAACAGATCAACTCCATGCAAAATTGTCCGAAGACGTTGATACGTTTGTGGAAATACTAATTGCCAAATCTAGAAAACGAATCGATATGTTTACCAAAACATTGAGACTATACGACTTTAACAATAAGCGACAACTCAAAACGAAAATGTTTGAGTTCCGTGAATTTTTGTTGGATTTGGACCGCGTATTTGACCCAAAAAAAGACTCCGACTTGTTCAGTATCCGTGACGATATGGTTGCAGAAGTAAATCAATTCTTGTATCTGCTCACATTAGATAAATAAAGTAATCTAATCATAGATAAATACAGATACATCACAGAAAAATATGAAGTGGTACTTTTTACTTTTCTTTTTTGTTATGTTTGTGTTGATACTTGTCTCATATTACGTGTTTAGAGAAACAACTGAGACAAAATCACCATTGATGAAAACAAATACGAACGACAATAACATACAATTTTTAAGCAAATCTCATTTTACCAAATTGTTAATTGAGAACAAAGATAAATACTATGACACGTTTCATGAAAACGATCTCAAAGTTCGTCATATTAAATCCGTTAAAGAATATGAACCAATTATACGTAATAGTACGTGTAGCGGAACAAAAATACTACAACAGAAAATAACCAAATGTATAGAAATCGTAGATACCAAATTGAGACAAATGGAAGGTGAAACCAAATTCGGAATTGATATTTCAAAGTTATTGGAGATCCCGTGGAAAATCGGGTTTACCTGCGATCGGAAATACGAAAATGGCTATCCACATACCAGAGGGGACGTGATTGTGGTCAATGTAACCGAAACATTTAACCGATCTGAAAAAGGACTATGTCAATTGCTCATTCATGAAAAAACACACGTGTACCAAAAACAATACAAATCAGATATGGATGCATATTTCAAGTCAAAAGGGTTTCGTGTAGTAGATACAAAAACGAGACAAAAAACGAACCTACCCGCCAATCCAGATATCGATTCGGATATTTACGATGATTTAGAAACAAAATTCAAGTTCTACGCAAAATACCGGAAAAATCCCAGCAGTTTTCGAGACATTGTATATTCAAATGATCATGCCAAGAATGAACATCCTTTGGAAAGAACGGCATATGATATGGAAACTATTTTGTGATCATATATAAACAGATAACATGTCGGAATCCAGAACAATTACAACAAGACAAAGTAAGAAAAAACAAACTACGGATGAGACAAATAACATGCTCATTGGGTTCATCTCTTGGAACATTCAGAACAACATAAATCAATCGAAAATGGACGAACTCATTCAGAAATACCTCTACAATATTGAGTTAGAACCAGATCTTATTGTGGTTGCTCTACAGGAAGTACCAGTAGGTATAGCGATAACAAAAACACGAGAGTCCTTCAAAGAAAAGTTTTACAGAAAAATTGGGGATATGCTATCGAATTCATTGAAAAGTTACACTATCATCGACTCGTACGACAAACCATCGAATTCATTTTTCACCAGTACGAATACAAAACAAAAAAACTTGAATCTATTCACTTGTGCGAATATTGTCTCAGGAGTAGCGGGTGGATATGGAATTGTTACATATATATTCAAACGCGAATACCTCGCCATACCTATTATACCGATCGCAGTGAAAGAAAGATGCATTGATCAAACAAAAGGATATTGTGCAGTTACTTTGCAAATAGGAGACAATCAATCCATTGATATCGTCAATACACATATGCCATTTCGGGATGAAAAAACGACATCCTCTTTTACCAACGAAATGCTTCGATGGTTGCGTGTACACAATTTCCGTTCTGAGGCACAAGTCGTACTAGGAGATTTGAATAGTAGATCTTTGTTGACGCCAGAATGCTATGCCAAAAATATTACGACTTGTGAGGACGACGACCAATCGAAATATTGTTTTATAAAAGATTACTTGGAAAACATGACATTGGATGAAAGTATTGTTGTTGACCCCGCATATTCCAAAGTTCGATTGACAAAATTGACCGAGGATAATTGTGATATATCCGATCGCATTTCGAAAAATAGACTCCTTGATGGGAATGATCTGTACAAAACCCAAGCGAAAGACATGATTCGGATTTTATTGAAAAGCGATGTGTTACATACGAAAATGAATACACTTTTTCCTGGTTTCAGAGAAGATATCATTAGCTTCTTACCTACTTATAAACGTGACGAAAGTACCGGAAAGTTTTCTTTGTTGAAAAAAGAAAGTTCAACTGTACATGGTAGATTACCTGGTTATGCGGATAGAATATTGTTTAAAGGGAAAATGTTTACATTCAATTCACATTACATGCCATTAAGTGTTGTAGGGAACGATCACTTGCCGATCGCCTCTATGGTTCAATTTAAATTAAGTGATACAAATCAACACGTACAATCAGAAGAACCCAAACAATCGGAAGAACCCAAAGAACCTTCAGAATCGGAAGAACCCAAAGAACCTTCAGAATCGAAACATTCGGAACAACCAGAAAAAGAAAAAAGAACAAAAACTTCAAAAATTCCAAAACGAAAGAAAAACACAGCTACCAACAAAATCCTCAGTCCAACAAGAACACGGTCATCCAAAATTCCAAGAAGGACAACAAAAAAAAGAGGAGGGCGATCCAAACCATGTAAATCAAAGGCAAACAAACAAACGAGAACACTCAAACGAATATGAAAAATAAATCTAACAATAAAAAATATGAATTCATAGTGTTCATATTTTTTGTCAATACATCGACTCACATTACCGCTTTCTTGTCCTTCTGGATTTTCTTTTTAGGCGTATGCGCTTAGTGGGTTGTTGTTTACATTTTTTTGTTTTATTTCCACCTTTTTTCTTTTTCTTTCTTTTTCCTTTTGTTTTTCTTTTTGTTTTCTCTTCTTTTGTATTGGTATTTGATCTTGATCTATCTGTTTTTCGTTTTTTAGTCGGGTTTTTATCTTCGTCTTCGTCTTCGTCTTCGTTTTCGTCTTCTTCTTCGTCTTCTTCTTCAAGAGTAAACAAAGCTTTTGAAACAGATTTACGTAACTCCTCTTCGAGAGCTTTACGTAACTCCTCTTCGAGAGCTTTACGTTCCTTCGCCTGATAAATAGCTTGAAATGTTTGTGTAACCGCAGTAGCAATCATCAACTCTATCGAAGGGTAATCAGATTGATTCAATTCATGTTTTTTTTGTTCATAAATTTCTTCAAAACCCGTGTATTTTTGCTTATAAATTTCTATCGAATCTTCTAAGGACTGACTTACCCTTTTTTCTGGTTTTTCTTTTTCAAATTCTTTTTCCCATTCTTCTTGTACGCTATCTAGGCGTCGCTGTTGTTTAAAATAATCGTCAATATCCATTTCAACTTTTTCCATTGTAACTTCGTCTGTTTCCATATCTATTTCAACTTCTTCCATTTTAACTTCGTCTGTTTCAACTTCGTCTGATTCAAATTCGTCTGTTTCAAGTTCGTCTGTTTCCATTTTGTCATTGTTTGTTTCCATTAGCTTGTCTACAACATTCTTAGGCAACGATACTTTTTCTGGTAATTTTTCATCTAAATGTGTTTTCATCGTCGTTAATCGTACTTGGTTGGACCCAATCTCCGTCCTCGAATCTTTTCTTTCAAACAATGAAATGTGTTGAATAATCGAGTAAAATGGCACTTCATCTATGAAATCCTTTGTTGATATAACATCCCCATCAACATCTGCAACCTTGATGAATTTTTTTTTATTGTTTTCATCAATATATTTTTTCTGTTTGTCTTTTAAGATTTTCAAAAAGTGAACTTCATCGTTTGTATGTAGCTCTTCATACATTTCTTTGCCATCTAGGTTTGTTTCATTTTTAATACTTTTATACACATAATCATTGTGTTTTTCGATCTCTTCTAAACGATTAAGCAAAGGAGTGAAATCAAACACTTCGAAAAACAGAGTACGTGTATTATATATTTTCGATTTAAATGTAATAGGTGATTCAGATTCTAACGCGTTGGTAGGTTTGTATATGTTATCAGCATGATACATACTCATTAAATGAATGTAAAAACGTTTTAAATATATTTTTTTGTTCTCTCCGATATACGTCGAGTTTTCAATATTGTCAATAATAACCGCTATTTCTTGTCGAGACACCTTACAATAGTGTTCCAATCTCTTATACAATGTCAATTTTTTCTTTTCTTCATAATATTCTAGGTCATATGTTTCAACATTGTTTTTTAACCACACATAAAATTGTTCCAGAATTCGTTTCATATCAGAAGATAATTCTCGAAATCCTTGCTTCTCGTATGATCTTACATATGCAGGACTTTTGAATATAACTACTCCTGTTTCAGCTGAATCTTTAATGAACCCATCCACCGTATATAATGCGGTTTTATCGAAATTTCTATTCATAAATTCCATATACTTAATCTTAGACTGGTCACCTACTTCTTTTGAAAAACAACACATAGCAACACGAGTTCGAGGAGAATCATAGCACCATGTACCTATGGGTAGATTCTCGTTCCCTGTACCCCGGATCGTACTTGACGCTTTCATTTGATCTTCAAGATTTAAGAATAACAATGATTGATTTTGTGATAGTCTACCCGTAACAAATCCGAATAAATATTTTGTTATGTCATCATGAGTAATAGATCTACTTACATCACTTGGTATTGAATCCGGTATGTTCTTGATTATGGTTGTCTCATCCACACCGTCAAATAAATTGCTTGAATAGTACAAATAATAATTTTGATTGTTTATCTTTTGACATACTACAACCACGTCTTTGATTTGCATGAGTGGGTCTACGTCTTTAACTGTAACTGGTGGTGTACCTTCTAATACATATGTTGATGTAACCGAATCATTATCGAAGTCTTCTGTGAGCATTTGTTGTTTGTGGCTATAAACTGATGTTGTAATTGCTCCATCTTGGTCAGGTAACCCGTTTGGTTTAATT
>MDTE01127358.1_pt1 | contig 10752 bp, 11 predicted proteins | sample 811231 | NCBI WGS metagenome assembly MDTE01 (sample SAMN05326651, study PRJNA326480) | marine metagenome | isolation source: seawater | place: Indian Ocean: Red Sea | collected 2010 | reverse complement strand
AATATTGGAGCTGGAATGAATGCGGCTTTTTTAAGTGGTGAGGAAAACTCAGATGAGATGAGTAAAGGATCTGGAAAGGTAAAATTTAAAACTAATCAGGCTGGAGGAATTTTAGGTGGAATTTCTTCTGGTCAAAACATTGTGGCTTCATTCGCAGTGAAACCTACTTCTTCAATTTTAACTAGTCGAAAAACAATCGATAAAAAAGGTAAAAATACAAAAATTTCTGTCAAGGGAAGACACGATCCTTGTGTTGGTATAAGAGCAGTACCCATCGGAGAGGCGATGATTAATTGTGTACTATTAGATCACTTTCTTCTTAATAGAGCACAATGTAGTTAATGAGAAACTTTATTTTTATTTTTAGCTAAAATTATTCTTGAGTTTAATGTTTCTTCTACTTTTGTTGCAATAGACAAACTATCCAAACCCGCAATTTCATACATTTTTTCTGGCGTATCTTGATCAATAAAAACATCTGGCAAAATCATAGATCTAAACTTTAGTCCGGTGTCAAAAACACCTCTATCTGACAATAGTTGCATCACATGAGACCCAAAGCCTCCTACAGAGCCTTCCTCAATTGTTATCAACACTTCGTGATTAGTTGCTATCTCCATAATTAATTTTTCATCTAAGGGTTTTGCAAATCTAGCATCTATGATTGTGCAATTAATACCTTTTGAGGAGAGTTTTTCTGAGGCTTTTTTACACTCTTCTAACCTTGTTCCAAAATTTAATAAAGCTACTTTTTTTCCTTCCTTTATTATTTTTGCTTTTCCAATTTCCAAAACTTCTTTAATTGACGGTAATTGAACACCTACACCATTTCCTCTAGGATATCTAAAAGCAGATGGCCTATCATTTATTTCTACTGAAGTATTAATCATTTTTACAAGTTCTGCTTCATCACTTGCAGCCATAACAACGAAATTTGGTAAAGTTGATAAATAAGTTATATCAAAAGACCCTGCGTGAGTTGGCCCGTCTGCTCCAACTAATCCCGCTCTATCAATTGCAAATCTCACAGGTAGTGATTGCAATGCAACATCATGTACAACTTGATCATAGGCCCTTTGAAGAAAAGTGGAGTAAATAGCTGCATAAGGCTTATATCCCTCGGTTGCTAATCCTGCAGCAAATGTTACAGCATGTTGTTCAGCTATACCAACATCAAAGGTTCGATCAGGAAATTTTTTTCCAAAAAGATTTAATCCAGTTCCAGAGGGCATTGCGCCTGTAATTCCAATTATTTTAGTATCTTCCTCAGCATGCTTTATCAAAGTTTCTGCGAAAACTTTTGTGAATGACGGAGTATTAGATCTTGATTTAGTTTGTTCACCAGTTGAAACATTAAATTTAGAAACTCCATGATATTTATCACCAGATTCTTCTGCTGGTTTATAGCCTTTTCCTTTTTCTGTTCTCACATGTATTAATACAGGGCCTTGGTGATTAGAGTTTTTTACATTCTCAAATATTTGAACTAGACTTTCAACATCATGCCCGTCAATAGGTCCAACATAATAAAATCCTAATTCACTAAATAGGGTTCCGCCGGTTACTATATTTCTTAATAGATCTTCGGCCTTACCAGCTTTTTGACTAAATCTTTTTGAAAAAGCTGAAATTATCATTTTTAATGTCTCTCTAAAGCTAAAGTATAATTTTCCTGATAAAAGATTTGCAAGGTATTTACTCATTGCTCCTACTGGTCTTGCAATTGACATATCATTGTCATTTAAAACAACAATTAAGTTAGATTTTAACGCTCCAGCATTATTCATAGCTTCATAAGCCATGCCAGCGCTCATTGCTCCATCACCTATCACTGCTATTACTTTATTTTTATTGTTGGATAATTTTTTTGCTACGGCCATACCTAAAGTAGAAGAAATAGAAGTTGAACTATGTGCAGCTCCAAACGGATCATATTCGCTCTCAGTTCTTTTTGTAAACCCAGATAAACCACCACCTTTTCTTAATGTCTTAATTCGATCTCTTCGTCCTGTTATAATCTTGTGAGGATAACATTGATGACTTACATCCCAAACTAATTTATCTTTTGGAGTATCAAAAACATAATGTAATGCCACAGTGAGTTCTACAACTCCTAAACCAGCTCCTAAATGACCTCCAGTTTCGGATACAACATCAATCAATTCATCTCTTAATTCGTCGGAAATCTGTTTTAAATTTTCTTTTTTAAACTTTCTTAAGTCTGTGGGAAAATTTATTTGTTTAATAAGTCTAGCCATTAAAAGTTTCTTTTTTGTATAAATTCAATTGTTTCAATCAAATCTTTCGCATTTTTTCCATGTTTTCTTAGCTTAAGCAATATTTTTTTTTTCAGATTATTTGCATAGTTGAATGCTTTTTCATACCCGAAGAGTTTAATTAAAGTAGATTTTCCTTTTTTATTATCTTTTTTAATTGACTTGCCTATTAATTTTTTAGATCCTTTGATATCTAAAAAATCATCAGCTAACTGAAAGAGTAAACCTATATCTTCACCAATTACTCCGAACATTTTTTTTTCAACATTATTTCTATTAGCTATTATTGCAACAGATTGAAGGCAAAAATTAAAAAGTTTACCTGTTTTTTTTCTTTGCATATTTAATATTTGACTATTTTTTTTTCTCTTATTTTCAAATTTAAGATCTAGTTCTTGACCACCAGCGATGCCAGTGTGTCCGGAACAATTCGATAATAAATTAATTATCTTAATTTTATGATCAGATCTTAAATGATTTTTTTTATCAGATATTATTTCAAAAGCTAATGTTAATAATGAATTACCAGCCAACACAGCTGTAGCCTCTCCATATTTTTTATGTGTTGAAGGTTTTCCTCTTCTGAATGAGTCATTATCCATACAAGGAAGATCATCATGTATAAGTGAATAAGAATGTATACATTCAACTGCTGCACAGATACTGATAAGTTTTTTTTCATTAACTCTCAAAATTTTTCCAAAATCCAAAATTACAGTAGATCGGATTTTTTTTCCTCCAGAAATTACACCATATTTCATTGGAGCCACTAATAAAGAATTTTTCTGCTTATTAATAAAATTAATTAAAAAATTATCTACTTTTTTTGCGTTTTTGTTCAATTTTGTTTTTATCATTTATCTTTGCTGTTAAAGCTCTTTAATTTTTTTTAATTTAATTTTAAAAAGATTCTCTACGTGCTTATTGAGGCTAATTAATCTTTTGTATTTATCTTCACTATCAGATAAATCCAAATTTTTACTTTCAAGTTGCAAAAGAATTTCATTAATTTCATCTTTGGCCTCTTTTAATGATTTACTTTTGATTTCAGCTGGAATATTTTCAATTTTCATAAATTAAATAATATTTACATTATGAAAAATATCTATTCAAATATTTATTCTTTTGATAAAATAATACTTAAAAAAACTGTTAGATTACTTGAACAAAACAATGTAGTTGGTTTACCAACAGAAACAGTTTATGGTTTGGCAGGGAATGCATACTCAAAAAGTGCTATAAAAAAGATATTCAAATTCAAAAAAAGACCAAGTCATAATCCTCTGATAATTCACTACAATAATTTGAAGGATGCTAAGCAAGATGTAATATTTAATAAAAGTTTTTTGAAACTTTACAAAAAATTTTGTCCTGGACCATTAACCTTCGTCCTAAAGAAAAAAGCAAAATCTAAAATTAGCTCTTTGGCAACTGCAAATTTAAATACTGTTGCAATTAGATTTCCTAATCATAAAATAATTAAGAATATATTAAGATCCATAGATAGTCCTCTTGCAATGCCTAGTGCAAATATTTCTTCTGGTTTAAGTCCTATAAGTGCATTAGATGTTTTTAAAGAATTTAAAAAAAAATTAAAAATAATTATTGATGGCGGAGTGTCAAAAATCGGGATTGAGTCAACTGTTATAGATTTGTGCACAAAACCAAGAATTTTAAGACCAGGTGTTATAGTTGGGAGAGATATCAGAAAAGTCCTTAAAGTAAATCTATCAAAAAAAAATTTAAAGTTAAGATCTCCAGGGATGATGAGAAAACATTACTCGCCTGGTATACCAGTCATTTTAGGTCAAACACCTAAGAGTTCTAGTCACGCTTATATTGTTTTTGGTAAAAAATATAAAAATATTAATAATTATTTCAATTTAAGCAAAAAAGCCAACTTGAAAGAGGCTGCAGCTAATTTATATAAAATTATGAGAAAAATAAAAGATAAGGGATATAAAAAGATTTATGTCTCAAAAATACCAAAGACAGGACTGGGTTTAGCAATTAATGATCGTTTAAAAAGGGCATCTAAATAGTGTTTATAGAAATAAAAAAACTTACAAAGACTTATAATAATTACCAAGCAGTAAATAATATAAGTTTTGAAATAGAAAAAAATAAAACTGTTGGACTTCTTGGTCCAAATGGATGTGGAAAAACAACAACAATCGGAATGATGTTAGGCTTGGTATCTCCCTCTGCAGGTGAAATTCTTATAGAAAATAAGGAGCTCAAATATTTTAAAAGAGATGAAATTTTAAAAAGATTTAATTTTGCTTCACCTTACGTGGAATTACCAAAAAAATTGACTGTAAAGCAAAATCTTGAAATTTATGGAAGGTTGTATGGTATTAAAAATCTTAAAGAAAGAATAAACGATATTTCAAGAGATTTGGATATCAAAAGTTTTTTTGAAAGAAAAACTGGTGAACTTTCGTCTGGTCAAAAAAATAGAGTTTCGCTTGCTAAGTCTCTAATAAATAAGCCTGAAATTTTACTTCTAGATGAGCCAACTGCAAGTTTAGATCCAGATATCGGAGATTTTATAAGAAGTTATATTCAAGAATACAAATTAAAGAATAAAGTAACGATTTTACTTGCATCACATAATATGAGTGAAGTGGAAAGACTTTGTGACAGTGTTATAATGATGAGAAAAGGAAAAATAATAGATAAAGGTACCTGCAAACAATTAATTGATAATCATGGAAGAAATAATTTAGAGGAAACTTTCTTGAAATTAGCCAGGAGTAAAGATGAATTTTAATAAGATATATGCATTGGGTCTAAGACATCTTTACTTAATTATGAATTCTTTTCCAAGAGTTTTAGACCTAATTTATTGGCCAACTGTTCAAATTTTTTTATGGGGTTTTATATCAAAATTTTTTACACTTAACTCTGAGTATTATAATAACACGGTAGGAATTATACTTACTGCAGCAATTTTATACGATTTTTTGTTCAGAGCTAGTATTAGTTTTAATATGATGTTTTTAGAAGAAATATGGAGCAGAAATTTTACAAATTTATTTATTGCTCCTATAAAAATTAGAGAGATTATAGCTGCACTTACTTTGACTGCCATTATTAGAACCTTAATAGGTTTAATTCCAGCAGTTTTGATCGCTATACCATTATTTGGTGTTTCTGTTCTTAATTTAGGAATACCTTTAATATTTTTGTTAATCTCATTATACTTATTTGGGGTGACACTTGGTCTTTTAGTAACTTCAGGGCTGCTCAGGTACGGACCTTCATTTGAGAATATAGCATGGGCTAGTTTATTCTTTCTTGCCCCTCTTGGATGTATATATTACCCGATTGAGATTTTGCCAGTAGCTCTTCAGTTTTTAGCTAAAGCGTTGCCTTTAGTCCATATATTTGAAGAAATGAGAAGTATTTTAATGAATAATACAGTAGATTATTTTAATATTTTTAAATCTATATCTATATCATTAGTATATTTTATTTTTGGTGTTATAATTTTTTACATTTCTTATTTTGGTGCAAAAAAAAGAGGAACGTTAATCAATATGGGTGAGTGATATGCATAAACAAATTGAAAAGATAAAACAAAACGAAGGTAAACCTAGGGTATTGAAAAATATATTCAACAAATCAGAGATTGAAAAATTTTTATCACTTTATGATGAATTGCCAATTACTGTACACAATAAAAAGCAAAATGTTATTAAAAAAAGATGGTTACAAGAATATGGAAAGGAATTAGAAAAATTATTCTATGAAAGATTAAGCAATGAAATAGGTAAGTTTAAGTATGACAATTTAAAAACGGATCAAGGTGATGATATTTTAGGTTTATTCCAAGAAAGTTATAATCCGATTGGATTGCATATTGACGGTGGTTTCAATTTAAATGATCTTATTTATAAGCAAACATTAATACCCTTAACACCAGTTGGTAGCACAGTTATTTTCAAGAATAGATTCTACGGTCAGTCTACTAATTTCACTACAGATAAAAATGAACTAGAAAAAAAAGAATTAAATTATGGACAAAATAAAAGGTCTTCAGAGCATATAGGGTTATATGGAAAAAAACCTTTTGATAGTGACATACACAAGAAATATGTAAATCATGAAAATATTGAAAATTTAGTCGGACTTGAAGTTGAGCTTATCTATGAATGGGAGGTAGGGTCTATGCTAATATTTGATAGAACTAATATTCATTGCTCATCTTCAGTTATAGATGGTAAAAAAATAGGTCTCACTACTTTTACAAAGAAGTAATTTGTCCAAATTATGTTAAGAAAAATATTTCTCAAGTTATCAAGAAGCTTAGTAAAAATCTTTTTGCCCTTATTATTCAAATTATTAATTAAACTTAAAGTTAATAGACGTGTAATTAATTTTTTAAATGAAAGAGCTTACCATAGTAATCAACTAAATGATTTTCGAAAAAATATAAAGCAATTATTAAAAAATGAAAAAATTATCGCACTTGACGTTGGTGCGCAAGGCGGATTTAATTCAGATAAATTTTTTCCCGAAAAATACAATTTTTTTTTTGAGGAAATTTTAATTGAACCTATAAAATCAGAGGCGAAAAAACTTAAAAATAACAAATACTTAATTGAAAAAGGATTGTGGAGCGAGAAAAAATCAAAAAACTTATATATTCTCGGGAGGAGACCCGGAAGTTCATCAATGTTTGAGCCTGATAAAGATAATTTTGATATCCACAATATAAAGGCTAAAGATTATGAAAATTACAAGGTAACAGGTATTTTGGAAGTTGAATGTGATACTCTAAGCAATTTACTATTAAAATTAAATATCAATAAACTTGATTACCTTAAAATAGATACACAAGGTGCAGAACTTGAAGTTCTCAAAGGAATGGAGAATTTTCGACCGCTACTAATTAAAGTAGAGGCACACATTTTTTCTATGTACAAAGGTGTACCTGGTTGGAACAAACTTTTAGATTATTTGTATGAATTAAACTATATAGCTATTGACTTGAAAGGTATTGGAAATCACAATACAAGGTTACCTGCAGAGGCGGATATTATATTTATACCAAACTTTAGTAATGATGATGGTAAAAAAATTATTTTTCAATCAAAAGAAAAATTTTTGAGTCTTATGCTTATTTTTGGGCAAATTAATCTTTTAAAAATAATTTCAAGAAGATTGAATTTAAGTATAGATGGTTTAGAAAATTTTCAGGATTTTTATTTTAATTAATGGCTATTTACGATTGTTTTCAATATTTTAATGAGGATCACATAGTCGATCTTAGAATGAATATTCTTGATCCGTACGTCGATTTCTTCGTAATATCAGAGTCAACCAAAACCCATCAGGGACATAACAAAAAAATTAATTTTGATATAAAAAATTTTCCACAATTTAAAGACAAAATTAAATTTCTTGTTGCAGATTACGATAAAAAGATAAATTTTGAAAATCATACGGGTGGAGAGTCTATTATAGAACAACACCAAAGAAATTATTTGATTAATGGTTTAAAAGATGCCTCTCCAGAAGATTTGATTATTTTATCAGACTCGGATGAAATACCAGATCTGTCTAAAATAAAAAATATAAATAGGAATAAAAAATTTATAGCCTTTTCTCAAAAAATGTTTATGTATAAATTAAATCTACTTAATGTTGAAGAAAGTGGTTGGATAGGATCAAAAATTACCAAGAAGAAAAATATTTCTTCTATGCAAGAATTAAGAAATTTGAAATTCAAAAATTATCCATTCTGGCGTATAGATAAAGGACATCTACAGATTATAGAAGGTGGATGGCATTTTTCCTTTTTGCAGACTCCAGATCAAATATTAAAAAAAATTAAATCTTTTTCTCATGGAGAATTTAATAACAGTTTGCTAAATGAAAATAGTATTGAGGAAAAAATTTTAAAAAATGAGGATATTTTTAACAGAGGTTTTACTCTTAAAAGAATTGATTTAAACGAAAACTTTCCAAAATATATTTATAATAATCAAGAAAAATTCTCAAAATGGATAATTTAATTACTGGTGCGCCGGATAGGAGTCGAACCCATAACCTCCGGAGCCGAAATCCGGCGCTCTATCCAGTTGAAGCTACCGGCGCAGATCTTCTACTTTAAATTAATTAATGAATAACACAATAAAATTTTTAGTCTCAAAGATCAATGTTGAAAGATTAGATGTTTATCTATCAAAAAAAATGAAAAATTATACTAGATCTTTTATAAAAAAGTTAATTTTACAAAAACTTGTAAGCGTAAATAGAAAAATAAGCACATCACCATCACTCAAAATAAAAAAAAATGATAGAATCATCGTTAAAATTGTTAAGAAAAGAGAAAAGGAACTTATTCCAAAAAAAATAAAATTAAATATTATTTACGAAGATAGTGATATTTTGGTGATAAATAAACCTAAAGGCCTAGTGGTTCACCCTGGTGCTGGAAACTTTCAAAATACCTTAGCGAATGGTCTTGTATTTAGATATAAAAAAAATTTATCAAACATTAATGGTGATTTTAGACCAGGAATAGTTCATAGAATAGATAAAGAAACTAGTGGTTTGCTAGTAATTGCAAAAAATAATTTGTCTCACTCTATTCTAAGTGAGCAATTTAGCAATCACACAATCAAAAGAAAGTATGATTGTTTAGTATGGGGAGTTATAAGACCTTTAAATGGTAGAATTGAAACTTTAATCGCAAGAAATAAAAATAATAGACAATTAATGACAGTCAGTGAAATAAATGGAAAAAGAGCTGTAACAAATTATAAGACATTAAAAGTATTTGCTAGTAAAGATACTCCAAAAATAAGTTTAGTGGAGTGTGAACTAGAAACCGGAAGAACTCATCAAATAAGAGTACATTTTAAATATAAAGGTACCTCGCTGATAGGGGATGAACAATATGGAAAGAAAAATTTAAAATTTAAAAAAATAAATAAACAGTTTCTTGAAAATTTAAAATCAATAAAAGGTCAAGCTCTTCATGCAAAGACTCTTGAGTTTATCCATCCCACACAAAAAAAATGGATGAGTTTTGGATCAAATCACCCACTTGATTTTGAAAAAATGTTAAGTTTTCTAAATAATTTGAGTGGTTGAAAAAAATATTTTTATATATAAATCTTAGATATGGAAGATAATAAACATTTAAGTAATTTGCCTGTGCCCTCAGTTGGTGGTCTGTCAGTATACTTGGCACAGATTAAAAAATTCCCAATGTTAGATGCGGAAGAAGAATACATGCTAGCAAAAAACTGGAGGGAAAGTGGAAACCTGAAATCTGCGCACAAACTAGTGACAAGTCACTTGAGGCTAGTAGCTAAAATTGCAATGGGTTACCGTGGATATGGATTGCCAGTTAATGAATTAATTTCAGAGGGTAATATTGGATTAATGCAAGCTGTAAAAAAGTTTGATCCAGATAAAGGTTTTAGACTCGCTACCTATGCAATGTGGTGGATCAAAGCAGCAATTCAAGAATATGTTTTAAGATCATGGAGCCTTGTGAAAATGGGTACCACTACTGCCCAAAAAAAACTCTTTTTTAATTTGAAAAAAATTAAAAATCAAATTGCTCCTGACCAAGAGGGAGATCTTAAAAAAGATCAAGTAGATGAAATTTCAAAGAGATTAGACGTGGACTCTAAAGAAGTGGTCAATATGAATAGACGAATGATGGGCCAAGAAAAGTCTCTTAATTCGCCAATAAAAAGCGGTGAGACAGATGAATGGCAAGACTGGTTAATTGATGAAAGTTTAGACCAGGAACTTATTATTTCACAGCAACAAGAGTTTAATGAAAAAAAAGAGTTGTTGGAAAATGCAATGAAAATACTAAATGAGAGAGAAAAAGAAATAATAAACGCAAGAAGATTATCAGAAAACCCGGTTACATTGGAAGAATTGAGTAAGAAATATAAAATAAGTAGAGAAAGAATAAGACAAATAGAGACTAAAGCATTTGAAAAATTACAAAAATCGATGATTAACGCCAGTAAATCAAAAAATTTACTTCCAGCTAATTAGATTTTGAAAGGATCTTCAATTAAAATTGTATCTTCACGTTCTGGACTTGTAGAAATACTTGATACCTTAGCGCCTACAAAATCTTCCAAAGCATAAATATATTTTTTTGCATTTTCTGGTAAATCTTTCAAAATTCTTATACCTTGAGTTTTAGTTTTCCATCCAGGGAAAGATTGATAAATTGGTTTGATTTTAAATTGATCTTCAGAAACTGCTGGTAAATAGTCAAGTTTTTTACCGTCTAATTCATATCCAATACACATTTTAATTTCATCAAGATCATCCAACACATCTAATTTTGTTAATGCTATTCCATTTATTCCAGAAATTTTAATAGTTTGTCTAACTAAAACTCCATCAAACCATCCACATCTTCTCTTCCTAGCTGTAACAGTTCCAAATTCCTTTCCTCTTCTACCTAGGTTTTCTCCAATTTTATCTT
>MDTE01139409.1_pt1 | contig 10753 bp, 10 predicted proteins | sample 811231 | NCBI WGS metagenome assembly MDTE01 (sample SAMN05326651, study PRJNA326480) | marine metagenome | isolation source: seawater | place: Indian Ocean: Red Sea | collected 2010 | reverse complement strand
GGAAGCGCAGTAATGCGTGCAGCTGACCAGTACTAATAGCTCAATTGGCTTGATTTATGCACTGAAAAAAATTTTATTAGATTATGAAAAAGAATATTAAAAACAAACAAATCAAAAAATATCTATCTATAATTAAACAGATTGAAAAAGTAAGGGCGAAGAATAATAAAAATTGGATGGATCTTTATAGAGTTGCATTCAAAGTTGCCCCTCAAGAATCTGTAAAAATTATTAAAAAAATTTTATCAAGAGACAAAACAGTCAGTAAACTTGCTGAAAAATTAATAAAATAATTGGTTATAATATTTTAAAGAATATAAAATCTTTTTTGTAATTTTTAAAATTATCTGTCAATTTTTTATGTAAATGAATTGAATTTTTATTCTTTTTACTAACTATTGTTATTAACTTAAGTCTTTTTTTTTTCAAAATTTCGATAAATTTTACTAGAGCTTTATAACCATAACCCATATTTCTATATTTATCATCGATAGTTATAGAGTAGTATTTATTATTTAAATTATAAATTATTAAGCCTATAATTTTTTTATTTAATGTTATTGCAAATAATTTTTTCAATTTAATTTTTTGTTTGAACCAAATTATGCTTTCATTTCTATTAAATTTTTTTTTATTAATATTATATTTTAGATAATCTTTATTAAATCTATACTTATAAAAAATACTAAACTTTTCTTTTAAATTAAGTTTGCTTAATTGATTAAGTTTTATTTTATTCATTTAGAAATTATTTAGTTATGATATAAGACTAATTTATGAAATGTGCAATAATGCAGCCTCATTTTTTTCCATGGCCTGGTTACTTCAATCTTATTTCTAAAGTTGAAAAATTTGTATTTTTAGATGATGTTCAATATTCAAAAAATAGTTGGCAATCAAGAAATCAAATTTTAGTTAATAAAAAAAAAAATCTCTTAATTCTTCCTATAAAAAAATCCCCCCTTGATACTAATATTGATAAAAAAATAATTGACTTTAGTAAAAATTGGCAGGCAAAACATAAAAAAAAAATTTTAGAGAATTATTCTAAATGTGATTATTATAAAGATTTAGAAGAACTAATAAGTTTTGCCTATCAAACAAAAATATTAAACCTTGCTGAATATAATATCAGTGTAATCAAGTTTATTTGCTCAAAATTCAATTTTAAAACTCATTTTGTAAATTCAAGTAAATTAAAAATTGATGGCAAAAGAACCTCAAAGTTGATCAAGATTTTAGAGAAAATTGGTGCAACCGAGTACATTTCAACTACTGGCACAAGAGAGTATTTAAAAGATGATGAATTTGAAAAAATCACAAATGTAAAACTCATATTTAACAATTTTATGAATAAACCGTATAAACAAATTAATACTGAAGAATTTGTTTCAAATTTATCCATTATTGATATGATTGCTAATCTCGGATGGATCGAAACCTCATCTCTAGTTAAAATTGACTATAATGGATAAATATAAATTAAAAAAAAATAAATATGGTTTTTTTCAAGTAGACCCCACTCCAACTGAAAAAGAAATCTCAAAATTTTATGCAGAAGAATTTTATAGTGGAGACTATAAAAATTTTAATGACTCATCATTAGAGGTACAATTAAATGATGAGGAATTTTTTAAAGGACGTTGGCAGCAAATTTATGAAAACTTTTTAGAAATTAAAAAAAAATTTAAAAAAAATACTACAATGTTAGATGTTGGGTGTGGATGGGGGCTTGCTCTTCAATATTTTCAAAGTAAAGGAATACAATGTTATGGTTTTGATCCAGCTAAAGAGGCAGTTGAATATGGCAGAAATAAAGGTTTAAATTTAAAACATGCAGGACTTAATTCAATGGACGTATTTGATGGTAAAAAATTTGATTTAATTAGTTTAATAAACGTACTGGAACATTTGGCTGATCCAGAAATAGCTTTAAAACAAATTAAAAAAATTATTCATAAAGATGGAATATTAATGATAGATGTGCCAAATGAATATAACAAATTTCAAGTTGCAGGAAAAAAAGTTCATAATCTTGATGAATGGTGGTTTGCTCCGCCAAACCATTTAAATTATTTTTCAAGAGAGAGCTTATCAAATTTATTAAACAAGATTGGTTTTAAAATTAAAATATGCGAATCATCTTTTCCATTAGAAATGTTTTTATTATTTGGTGAAAATTATGTAAGTGATCCTAAGTTAGGAAAAGCTTGTCATAAAAAAAGAGTATCATTTGAAGTTAATTTGAGAAAGACAGGAAATAAAAATTTACTCAAAAAATTTTATAGAACTTTAGCTAAATTAAATCTAGGTAGGCAGATAGTAATATACGCTGTTTTAAAATAAATGGTTTATGAAATTTGATAAAATAATTAAAAAAATAAATAAAGATGGTTATGTTGTACTGCCTGACATGATTTCATCTAATTTTTGTGAAAAATTGAAAATAATTTTAAACAAAGACTATGAGAAATATTCAAAAAAATACTTTAAATCTACTAAAACATCAAAGTTAGCTGACAAATCTTCTGAAAAAGTTGTTTTTAATCTTCATAATAAAAATTTGATTTGGTTTAAGCTCTTTGAAAATAAAAAAATTTTGAAAATTTTAGATAAAATTTTAAAACAAGGGTCTTTTAAAGACTCTGAACCATATTATCTAAATAATATATCTGCAAGATGTCCAGTTAAAGGGCACAAAGGTCAACCAATTCATTTAGACAGTAATTTAGCTGGAGTGAATTACAATATAATTGTTAATGTAATGTGGTTGCTAGATGATTTTAATAGTGAGAATGGAAGTACCTATATTGTTCCTAAAAGCCATATAAAAAAAAAGTATGCTAATAATAATAAATTTATAAAAAATAAAATTATAGTTAAAGCAAAAAAGGGAAGCGTATTAATATTTAACGCAAATTTATGGCATGGCGGTACTCAAAAAAATAACAATAATTCAAGATGGGCAGTTTTGTTAGGATATGCTAGATGGTTTATAAAACCTTCATTTGATTATATGAAAAATACTCCAAACAAAATTTACAACAAATTAACAAAAAAACAAAAAAGCCTACTGGGATTTAATTTAATTCCACCAAAAGACGAGTTTACTAGAATGTCAAGAAGATCAAATTTTTTTGAAAAACCAGAAAAATATTTTTTAAAATAATGATAAAGATTAAATCAAGAAAAATATCTAAAAGCCACGAACCTTTTGTGATCGCAGAATTATCTGCCAATCATAATGGTAGTTTAAAAAATGCTTTAAAATTAGTAGATCTTGCTTCTAAAAGTGGAGTAGATGCAATTAAATTACAAACATTCACCCCTGAATCAATTACATTAAATTGCAAAAAAAAAGATTTTTTAATTACAGATAAAAAAAATATTTGGAAAAAAAATAATTCACTTTTCAGTTTATATAAAAAGGCCCAAACACCTTGGGAATGGCATAAACAAATTTTTGAAAAAGCTAAAAAAAAAAATCTGATTTACTTTAGTAGTCCATTTGATGAGACGGCTGTTGATTTTTTAGAAGAACTGAATGTGCCAGCATACAAAATTGCCTCTTTTGAAAATAACCACTATCCTTTGTTAAAGAAAGTGGCTAGAACGGGGAAACCAGTAATAATGTCTTTAGGCCTTTCAACATTAGATGAAATAAAAAGATCATTCGTATACCTTAAAAAAAATGGTTGTAAGCAAATTGCATTGTTAAAGTGTACTAGTTCTTATCCTGCCAACACAAAAGATTTAAACTTGTTTACAATAAAAGATTTAAAAAAGAAGTTTAATTGTGAAGTAGGTTACTCTGATCATAGCTTAGGAATTGGCGCAGCCATTTCTGCTGTAACACTTGGAGCCACAATTATTGAAAAACATTTTACTCTTAAGAAAAATAAAGGAGTGGATGGAAAGTTTTCAATTGAAAAAAATGAAATGCAAACTTTAAAGAAAGAGTGCACTCGATCATGGCAAGCACTTGGCAAAGTTTACTATGGACCCACAAAGAATGAGAGACTTTATAAGAAATATAAAAGATCTATTTATGTTTCAAAATTGATTTTAAAAGGAGAAAAATTTACAAATGAAAATTTAAAAATTGTAAGACCTTCCTATGGTTTACATCCTAAGTTTTACGAAAACATAATTGGAAAAATTTCAAATTCAAAAATTGAAATGGGCACACCATTTAAAAAAAAATATGTAAGAAATAAATGAAATTAATTATAGGATCTGCACAATTTGGTTTTAAATACGGATACAAAAGAAAAAAAATTAATAAAAATCAGTATCCTATTATATCTAATATAATAAAAAAAAATTCATTATTTAGATTTGATACTGCAATGAATTATAGAGAAAGTGAAGAGGTAATTGGTAGATTTAGGTTTAAAAAAAATATTATTACAAAGTTAAAGTTGCCAAAATCTAAACCTAAAAATTTAAAGACCTGGGTTGAAAAAAAAATTAATCAATCATTAAAAAAGTTAAAAATTAAACAATTATACGGACTTTTGATTCATGATGTAAATGATTTACTTAATTATCCTAACAAATTATTACTTATATTAAATGAATTTAAGAAAAAGAAAATAATATCTAAATTGGGAATATCGGTTTATGAAGTTAGAGAAGTCAATAAAGTTTTAAAGTTATGGAAACCAGATATAATACAAATACCTGTAAATATATTTGATCAACGCTTCATTAAAAAAAAAATATTAAATAAACTGAAAAAAAAAAATATTGAAATTCACTCAAGATCTTGTTTTCTTCAGGGACAACTTTTGGAAAAAGAATTAAAAGTGGGAAATAACAATAATAAAAAATTATTTAAAAAATTTACCAGTTGGTGTAAGAAAAATAAATTTTCACAATTAACAGCTTGTTTACATTTTATAAAAAAAATTAAGCAAATTGATTATTTAATTGTAGGCTTCGAGAACTCTATACAGCTGGAAGAAATAATTAGTTCATTTAATAAAAAATTGATTCATATACCAAATATATTTCATATTAATGAAAAAAAAATAATTGATCCAAGAAAGTGGTAAAATTTGAAATTAATTACGATAATACAAGCAAGAGTTAATTCATCAAGATTTCCAAGCAAAATTCTAGAAAAATTTAATGATAAAACTCTTTTAGAAATTTTAATTAACAGATTGAAAAGATCCTCCAAGTTAAAAAAAATAATTGTAGCAACAACTACAAGGCCAGAAGATAGAATTATAGAAAAAATTTGTAATAAAACAAAAATTGATTGTTTTAAGGGCAGTGAATTTGATTTAACAGATAGATATTTTCAAGCAGCAAAAAAATTCAAAGCTCAAAACATAGTTAGAATTACATCAGATTGCCCATTAATTGATCCTAAAATAATTGACAAAGTTGTAAGTAAATTTTTTCAGAAAAAAACTGATTATTCAACTAATATAATGCCTCCAACTTATCCAGATGGAATGGATGTTGAAATATTTAATTTTAAAGCTCTTGAAAAAGCTTGGCAGGCTTCAAGAAAACAAAAAAAATATAGAGAGCATGTAACAACACATATTATTGAAAACAGATTTTTAACAAAAAAAAACATTAAATATAAAAATGATTATTCTTTTTTAAGACTAACTCTTGATTATAAAGAAGATTTAGAAGTTATAAAATATGTTTTAAAAAAATTTCTAAAAAAACCAAATTTTGGGATTGATGAAATTATTAATCTATATAAAAAAAATAGTAAAATATTTAATAAAAATATTTATATCAAAAGAAATCAAGGAACTGACATGCCTGTAGGACAAAAATACTGGTCTAGAGCAAAACAAATCATACCCGGAGGATCTTTGTTATTTTCAAAAAATCCAGATTTATTTTTACCAAATAAGTGGCCAGCCTACTTTAAAAAAAGTAAAGGATATAAAATTTGGGATTTAGAGGGAAATTGTTTAAATGATTTATCATATATGGGTGTAGGGACTAATATTCTTGGATATGCAAATCAAAATGTAAATTCAAAAGTTTTACAAACAATTAAAAGTGGCAATATGACCACACTAAACTCAACGGAGGAAATCAAATTAGCTGAAAAGCTTGTTGAAATACATCCCTGGTCTAAAATGGTAAGATTTACTCGAACAGGTGGAGAAGCCAATTCTGTAGCTATTCGTATTGCAAGAGCCGCATCAGGTAAAGACAAAGTAGCCATTTGTGGATATCATGGTTGGCATGACTGGTACTTGGCAAGTAATTTATCCAATGCTGATAATTTGAATTCACACTTAATGTACCGTGTGCCATCAAAGGGTATACCTAAAAATTTAAAAAATACTGTAATACCATTTGATTATAACAAATTTGATCAATTAGAAAAAATTGTTAAAAATAATAAAATTGGTGTAATTAAAATGGAAGTCCAGCGAGAGGTACAACCAAAAAATAATTTTTTAAAAAAAGTAAGAAATCTTGCAACCAGAAATAATATTGTTTTAATCTTTGATGAGTGTACATCAGGCTTTAGAGAGACATTTGGCGGAATTCATAAAAAATATAATGTAAATCCTGATATAGCGATATTTGGTAAAGCGCTTGGCAATGGTTATGCAATTAATGCTATTATAGGCACTAAAGAGGTTATGGAACACAGCAATTCATCATTTATAAGTAGTACTTTTTGGACAGAGAGAGTGGGCCCAACTGCAGCGTTAGAGACACTAAAAATTATGGAAAAAATTAAATCTTGGGAAATAATCTCAAAATTAGGCAAAGATATTAAAAGAAAGTGGATTAAAATTTCAAACTCTCATAGCTTAGACATTGAGACAAAAAATCTTGATGCAATACCTTTGTTTGTTTTTAAGTCAAAAAACAATTTAGCCTATAAAAATTTTATTTCCCAAGAAATGTTAAAGAAAAAGTTTTTAGCATCCAATGTTATTTATTGTTCAGTGGTTCATGATAAAAATATCATGAATAGATATTTTGAAATTTTAGATGACATATTTTCTAAGATTTCAAATTTCGAGAGAAATAGCGTTAATTATAAAAAATTTTTAGAAAATCCCTTAAGCATTTCTGGACTAAGAGAGAAGTTAAATTTAAATAAATAGTTATGAGAAAAATAAATTATGGAGGCCAAAATATTGATGCAAAAGATATAAATGAGGTCTCTAAATCTTTAAAAAATAAATTAATTACAACAGGAAGTTATGTCAAAAAATTTGAAAAAAAAATTTCGAAGTTTCTGAATGCAAAATATGCCTTATCTTGTAATAATGGTACATCAGCTCTTCATCTATCTTTTTTAGCTTCTGGTATTAAAGAAGGAGATATTATTATAATGCCGATTATAAATTTTATTTCATCTTATAATATGTGTAAATTATTGGGTGCAAAAATATTTTTTGCTGATGTAGATAAAAAAACTGGGATAATCACACCTGAAGCAATTCTAAGATGTATCAAAGTTAACAATTTAAAACAGATCAAAGCAATCATTGTGCAGTATATGGGTGGATTTCCTGCTTATAATGACAAGTTCTATAAATTAAAAAAAAAATATAACTGTTTAATAATTGAAGATGCATGTCATGCTTTTGGTGCCAGATATAGATTAAACGGAAAAACTTTTATGATAGGTTCTTGTAAACATTCTGATATTTCTGCATTTTCATTTCATCCATTAAAACCAATTACAACCGGTGAGGGTGGCTGTATAACCACTAATAATAAAAAAATATATAATAAAATAATAAAGTTAAGATCACACGGTATTGACAGAGATAAAAATAAACATTGGAGTTATGACGTACATTCAATAGGTTACAATTATAGACTTAGTGATATTAATTGTGCTCTTGGTTTTTCCCAAATAAAAAGATTAAATCAGTTTATTAAAAAGCGAAAAAAAATTTATACTTATTATAAAGAAAAACTTAATAACTATAAAAATCAAATAAGTTTCCCTGATTACGTTCATAGTTTTTCTACTTATCATTTAGTTCTCCTAAATATTAATTTTAGAAATTTGAATATAAAAAATAAATTTTTTAAGTATATGAAAAGAAATAATGTATTCTGCCAATATCATTACATACCATTAAATAATTTTACATCAGTCAAAGAAAAATCAAAAAATTTATTTAATTATAAAGTTTATCACTTGAAGACAATTAGTATACCCATTCATCACAATTTAAGGCTTTCCGAAATAAATTACGTGATTAAGAAAATTAAAAATTTTTTTTAGTAGCATTAAATTATGATTAAAAATAATAAAAATTATTTAAAATTTATAAAACACAATGAAAATATTTTTTCCAAGAATAATAAAACAAACAAACTGTTTTTACTCGAATTCAATGGATGGCAAGGTGTTCAAATTGCAAATTCTTATCTTGTTAATTCAGTTCCCCAAATAAAAAATTGTAGAATTGTTGCTTATGATGTTTATAGAGATTTTAAAAAAAATAGAATTTTCATTTTTGATAATATTAAATGGTTAATTGGTTCAAAATTAAAAATAAGAAATTTTGGTATTTATGCATCTTTTGGTGTTGATTATTTTTTAATTAGATACTCAAATTTTTTTGATTATTTAAAAGCGAAAAAAATTTCTAAAAACTTTTTTAAAAAAAAAAACAATAAAACAGATGTTGAAAATTTTAAAATCAATGGAATATGGATAGGAGATTTAATTTATGACAGCTACCTAAAAAAATTTAGTGTGCCTACAATAGACTTAGATTCTAAAAGGTTTAAGAATTTTTTTACAACATGCATTGAAAATTTTTTATATTGGGAAAAAATCTTTAAAAGAAAAACTATAAAGGGTATTGCTGTTTCTCATGCAGTTTATTTAAATGCAATTCCATTAAGAATTGCTGTTAAAAATAATATTGAAGCGTTTCATTGTGTAGACTCTATGCTTTATAAAATAGATAATAAATCATGTTCTTTCGAAAAAAAAACAAACGGTTTTGATTATCATTTTAAATTATATAAAAAAATATTTAAATCATTTTCACCAGATAAAAAAAAAAAATCAATTTTAAAAGGTAAAAATTTTTTGAAAAAAATAATTAATGGAAATCAAAAATATTTTTATTTTCCTGATAAAAAAATTTCTAAAAAGAAAAAAAAATATTTCTTAGAAAATAATAAAAAAAAAATAGTTATTTTCGCTCATTCATTTTTTGACAGTCCACATGTCTATGGAAATTTTTTGTTTCCTGATTTTTATGAATGGTTACTTTTTTTATCAAAAGTTGCTAAAAAAAGTAATTTTGACTGGTATATTAAGCCTCATCCAAATTATGACGATAATAGTGAAATTATTTTGGATAAATTTATTAAAGATCATTCAGAAATTAAAAAACTTGATAGAGATGCACCAATTCTTGACTTAGTAAAGCAAGGTATGTATGCAGCATTAACGGTATATGGATCATGCGCTTCTGAATTACCTTATTTAGGAATAAAAGTTGTAAATGCAGATAGAAATAATCCTCATTCAGCATATAATTTTTCTTTTAATCCAAAGAATTTAAATGAATATGAGGAAATTATTTTAAATTTAGATAAGAAAAAATTAAACTTTAAATTTAATGAATTATATGAGTTTCACTATATGAATCAGTTTTATTTTCACAATAGATTTTTGTTTGAAAATATTGGAGAAAAGTTTTTAAAAAAAAATAATAGACCAATTATGTACTCAGATATGATTTTTAATAATTGGTTGAGAAAGTTTTCAAAAAAAAAACATAATTATATAATTAATACTATAAATGATTTTTATAAAAAAAAAGATCATTATTTGAGTTTAAAAAATACAAATAACTATGAAAAATAGAATTGTACCATTATATAAACCACTTATAAGCAAGGTCGAAAAGATTTATGTAAATAAGTGCTTAAATGATAACTGGATTTCTTCAACAGGAGACTTTATTCAAAAATTTGAATCAGGATTTTCAAATTTTACTAAAATAAAATTTTGTACCACTACTTCTAATGGCACTGTAGCACTTCATCTGGCTTTAAAGGTTTTAGAAATATGTAAAAACGATGAGGTAATTGTTCCAGCATTTACATATATAGCTTCAGTTAATTGTATAAGATATGTTAATGCAAAACCTGTTTTTTGCGACTCAAATTTAATTACAGGTCAAATCGATCTTAATGATTTAACAAAAAAAATTTCGAAGAAAACGAAAGCTATAATTGTACCTCATTTATATGGAAATGTATTGAACATTGAAAAGTTATTAAAAATAAAAAAAAAATATAAAATATTTATTATTGAAGATTGTGCTGAGGCTATAGGGTCATACTTCAAAGGAAAGCATGTTGGAAACTTTGGTGACATTTCTACATTTAGTTTTTATGGAAGTAAAACTATCTCTACAGGAGAAGGAGGAATGCTTTGTACAAATAATATAAAATACTTTAAAAAAGCAAACAAACTTAAAGGTCAAGGATTATCAAAAGACAAAAATAAAATGTATTATTGGCACGACGAAATAGGTTATAATTATAGAATGACCAATATTTGTGCAGCAATTGGTTTTGGGCAGTTAAAAAAGTTAAATAATTTATTAAAACAAAAAATAGCTTTAAATCACATGTATAGAAAGTATTTAAATATCAAAGGAATTAAATTTTTAGAAACCTCTAAGAACTCTAAAAGCTCATATTGGTTAAATTGTATTTTATTAAAAAATAATAAAACACGAAATCAACTTTTTAAATTTTT
>MDTE01168695.1_pt1 | contig 10754 bp, 9 predicted proteins | sample 811231 | NCBI WGS metagenome assembly MDTE01 (sample SAMN05326651, study PRJNA326480) | marine metagenome | isolation source: seawater | place: Indian Ocean: Red Sea | collected 2010 | reverse complement strand
CTTCTCTTCGGCATAATATCTCGGTACGCATAATCCAGATTTTGCCTTTCTGAACACCTTAAACGATGGAGGTGCTACACCAAAATCTGCATTAACGATCGGGCGAACCGTGAGTTCTTTTTTTATTTCCGGGGTATCCGGAACTACACACCCAGATCGCGTAAGTTTCATACGATAAATGGGTCTAGAAGCTTTATACTACTCAACTTCCACGTATATCCACTATGGTTACCCACGTTCCAGCCTCCCATGAAATCTGAGACGATCTCTACCTCGTCAGCTTTTTTGAGAGACTGCACAGGGGCGCCTTCGTAAGAACACATGACGCGACGATATCTGAAAGGAATCTTCGCCGTAAGAACGTTTCCTTCGAGTGGGTTGTCGACATTTGGTCCGTGAAGCATAACGCGTGACTGCGCCGAACGTACTTTGAACGCGACTTCATCGGGTATGGTAAGTCGCATATACTTCTTATCATTGAAATCAAACATGGGTGTATGTACGGAACATTTACACTTTATTCTTGTAAGAGCTATACTTTGTCGTGGCATACACACTAGTGTGAAATTTTCTTTATTTTACTTACATCGAAAAAAATTATTTTGGATTCCAGCGAAGGAAAAATGGAAACACTGCGATGCCTATAAATAAAATAATTAAATCCAGTGTCAGGACTTTGGACTTTATGTCCGGGCACCAATTTTTGTAATCCTTAATTTGCTTCGAGTCTTGTGGTTTCGCCCAATGGTAAAACATGGCGAGATATGTGGGTCCCATGTTCCGCTTACAGTCGTAATGATGGTCATAAAACGCTAACACGATGTAGGGGAAGTATAACAGTGCCAACAGAATCCACTTATTCTTCTTCGGCAAGAACCAATACCCACCCGCTAAAGCTAACGTAAACCATATACATTTCCAATTCACGACCGGTTTAACATTGTAACATTCTTCTTTCTTTTCAGAGTCCATGTAAAATATCTTGAGAAAAAAATTAACAATAACGACCTAAGTTAGAGAGATAAATATATCTGCATGTAATAAGATGGCTCTATGTTCTCTGAACATTTTGCCACAAAGGGTACAACATACCACACGAAAATATAAAACGTGGAGGTTTGCATCCGAGTTTCTTATTCGAAAAAATGTAACAAAAGATCAAGCTGAATTGGGGCGATGGACGAGGGATCGACTCGTTGACCTCGGACCCACGTTTATAAAGTTGGGCCAAATCGCATCCGCACGCGCTGACTTGTATCCACCGGAATTCATTCAGCAGCTCGAGACATTGCAAGACGATGTACCACCGATAAACGATGTAATGTCTTGTATAGATACGTCACAGTTTGACACGTTCGACCCTGTACCATATAAATCTGCGAGCATCGGCCAAGTGCACAAGGCTACACTCCATGACGGAACGGACGTTGTTGTAAAAGTAAAGAGACCCGGGATATATGATATGATGAAGGAAGACACGGATACCATAATGAAGATTGTGGATTTTCTTGAGAAAATCGGTATCGACACCGGTACGAGTACGAACTATGTACTCAAAGAATCAGTAGAATATCTACTCGCCGAAACAGATTATGAGCGTGAGACGAGAGACGCTATAATGTTCAAACGTGCTATGAGAGAAATAGACTGGATCAAGGTACCGGGTGTGTATAAGCATTTGTGCACAGAGGATATGATCGTGATGGAATACGTGTATTCTACGAAACTGACGGAGATACCAGACCCGAGGGTGAACAAGAAGAAGATCTGTGAAGCTCTCATAAACTCATATCTTGTCCAAACCATGGATAAGGGGTTTTTTCACGCAGATCCCCATCCGGGAAACCTCGGATTTACCGAAGATGGAAAGCTCGTATTTTACGATTTCGGTTTGGTGATACCCCTATCGAGGGAGCTTACAGAAGGGTTCAAAGACCTTTTTGTGTGTATAATAGACCGGAACACAAAGGGAATCGTGGAGATTCTCATAAAGTTAGGGGTCATCACACCCACGACAACGGACTTGAGTGACATCGAACTTTTTTTCAAGACTGCACTCAACTATCTTGAAACGCTCGACGGCAAAAGTGTGAAAGACGATATTTTAAACGATGATATACTCATCTCTCTCGCACAAAAGAAGCCGTTCATAGTACCGACGTCGTTTGTATATTTGGCAAAGACCTTCTCTACCATAGAAGGCACCTGCGTTGCACTTGATCCCATGTTTACGTATTATGATTATCTGGAACCCATGTTACAAGAAACCGTCGAAGAGGCGATAGACGTGAGAAAAATGTTGACGACGGCCGTGGAGATGCCCGGAAGGATTCGAGAGATTAACTCAGCAGTTCTTAATTTAGAAAAATCAAGAACGACGATGAAAAGATCTATGGAGAAGACGAGACGGGAAGTCAAAAATGCTCAATATACGGTGTTATCGACCATTTTTGCCACGAGTATGATTGAACATGGCTATATGAATGAATGTGTTGTATTTTTATTGGTTGTGATCGTGTTTACTGTTCGTAAAAGTCGATCTTAGCGGGGGTGGTGGAAGTAGTGGTAGAAGTAGACTCCTCTGTTGTAAAAAAAGCCTTGTGTTCCTCGAAAAGCTTCTTGGCCCGTTTCTTCTCATCCTCGGCGATGCCCTTGAACGCGTCACCAATCTTGTCGAGCTCACTCTTGCGACGCTCTCTGGTTTCCTTGCCAAACTTCTTAAAACGCTGCTGCGTAGACATCATGATAGTAGGGGAAGACATTAAAGCGAACATGGTAACTTGCTTAATCTACATTGAGATTTTTATCTTTAAGTCCTAACGCTTCCAATTTTGCCTCGTATTCCCTGCGCTCCCCCGGAGATTTAATGATCTCCCCGTACTTGAGAGCCCTGATCTCTGGACCTGTAAGTTGAATAGCGTCCACCCTGAAATCCTTGAACGCCTTCATGGTGATAGGGACGAGAGGCTCTATGAGATCATAGATAGCCCGTGCGTAATCTCGGATCTCTTTCTGTGCGTGAGAATCCATCCGAAGGTGAAGGTAATGCATGAGATTATGAAGGTTGATTTTCCAGTAAAATTCGGTATAGGTAGATTGGGGAAGATTACCCCTGGCCTGCTCCCGGCAGCATCCATCCTCTAGAAGCTTTTCGTAAATGTCGAACGACTTCTCCAAATGAGAATGCGTCTCATTTTGATCAATGTTCACCACACCCTCCGATCCCTGGTGATTGACCTGGGACTGCCCCCTAAGTTCCGAAGGTTCGTAATACTCTTTGGGAACGATTGAATATCTCGCGGACATCTCGTTCACACTCGCCGTCCTATGACGAAGGTGTTGACGAGCAATGTAAATGGGCATCTTGATATGAAACTTGAATTCGACCATTTCAAAAGGGGTCGTGTGCCAATGGCGCATCAGATACCGTAAAAGCCCAGTATCACCTCTAGAAGTCTTCGTTCCGTCACCGTACGAGACCCGAGCGGCCTGTACGATCGAACTATCCAGATTTTCCCTGGGCATGTGGTCAACAAGCCTGACAAAGCCATGATCGAGTACCTTGATTTCCATTATATTTTATTATAGCTTTACTTCTTTAACAGGTTAAAACAAAGATCTCCATATGTACACATATGGAACCCTCGTTGGATACATGGATCCAGATTCAAGACGACACGAAGAAGTTTTCGGTACCCTACTTTTCGCTTCGTATTTGCTGTAATCAAAAGGTCAACGGCGAGTTATCTCTCTTACAATCTATCACTAAAAACACGCTCGGTGCCACCATTTTTGATGTGGGGGCTACCGGATCACAATTTCCAAAAGACATTGATGACTCGATGTCACTTCATTTATTCGATCCGGCGTTTAAACCTTCCGGAGAAGCGTTTAAGAATGATACTACCTACGTCATGTATAAGGAACCCGTTGATTACGATAAACCCAATATACACGTAAACAAAACTGTCGTAGACGCCGATGAACACTCACTTCAAAAGTATTGCGATGCTCGTGGCATCAAGCATATCGATTTTCTCAAAATTGACACGGACGGACATGATTTCGGCGTTCTAGATGGTCTCGGAAATATCACAGTGGATATGGTTCAATTTGAATATGACAATTTTTACAGACTACATTCACTGGATATAAAAGATATGTTCAAACGTCTCGAAGGTTGGCACTTTTTCTATATTTTGCCGGGTGGACTTATACCCATAACCGAGATGCGTGACGATTATTTATACACGAACATATTCGCATCCAAGGAATATCCCCACGACATCATAAGAGATTATGTGCCTGTCATGAACGGTACGACGATTAACACAAAACATGTCGGGGAATTTATATGCGAAATGTTTTGGGAGATGCGTCACATCACTCCAGATGAGCTAAAAATTAAACACTGTGTCAAGATTGATGAAGCGAGTAGAATTGATCCGGGTTGGAATTTGGAACAGGCGCTCAAGAATTATCACGCTATTTATTCTTAAAGACTAGACTCATGTAATTTCAAATGAACGTGGACCAATACAGGGATATGGTGTACGAGATTACCAAACCACCAAATCCCGAAAACACCACATGGGCGGAGCATTCTAAATTATGCATGCTGTTCGTAGAGTTTAGGTACATGGACATTCTTAAATACAACTTATGGAACATCGCAAACGTGTACGGTGGCGGTGATACATGCTTAGTTGTCATACATAGTGGGGATAATAAGGATATCATCATGGAAACTACTAAAGACTGGAAAAATGTCAGATACATTCAAGCGATGGAGAAAAACGAGTCTGTAAAAGCGTACGACACACTCATTACTAGTTATGAATTCTGGGACCGCTTCTCAGAATTTGACCACGTATTAACTAACACATGGGACTCGTACATATTCAAACGTATACCCGAAAAATTCTTCAAGTATGATATTGTCGGTGGTCCGTGTGGTCATTACTACGCTCTTTGGCAGAATCGTTTGTTGAATATTTGTCGCGTGGGGTGTGATTGTGATCGATGCAAATCTGGTTGGCACCTGTTCAGAGCTGATAAATTTAACGATTATCCAGGTCGTAAATACACTTTATTATGTGGTGGCTTTTACTTAAGAAAGGTCGAAAGTACGAAGCGTCTCTGTAAAAGTAAAAAACATATGGGAGAACCAGATGATGTTTACTTCGCTATATCCGATCTATCTAGACCGTCCGTAGAAGAAGCATCTGAGTTTGGGGTACAAGATTTTAGATATGACGGTGTACCCGTCGGATGTCACCAATTATGGCCCAAACACTCCGAAGAATATATACGACAATTATTTAAAAGAGGGACTACTCATAATTCCGAGACTAAATCCTCTATCGACTTATAATATCTTTTGAGATCTTTCATGAATCTTTTATTATTCTCTAGACATTCACACTCGGGTTTGTTCTTGTAAATCCATGCGAGATTTGACTTTGAGTATTTGGTTCGCTTTTGGTTCTCGTTCGGCTTACGTGGCACGACCTTTTTACTTGCGGCTTTCTTAGTTTTGGGTAAAGGTTCGACTCGCTTCGTGTAACTAATAGCTTGCATGACCGTATCCGCCAAATCATCCTTCTTCTTTGATTTGTCGAATATAGGCAACCAATGGGTATTTACAGTACCCGTTTCTAGAAACTTTCTACACCTTTCGATCGATACCTTCTTACGTTTTAGGTACTGCGCTTTACCGGCTCCGCATACATCCGGGATTTTAAAACGTGCATCATACACGATAGTATCCGCACGAGGGGCTTTAATGACGAAATAGGCGTGTAAAAAGTGTTCGACCATCTTCATCTTTTTATTCCTATCCGGTTGTTTTTCAATAAGAATCGTATCACACGTGAGAACCCAAGGTCTCTCGTCCAAATGGTTTCTTAAAGAAACGTACACACCGTCTTTGTGTTCTGGTGGTATTCCCGATACGTCCCACTGTACTACGAGGTTTGACGTATCGTCGAATTGACACATGGCTAAATTTCGGATCCCGACATCTATACTAAGTATCATTCTCTAATATAAAGAAAATTAGGCTTTAAGTTCATTCAAAAGACACCAAGTAATTTTAATAAGATAGACAGACAGCAAATACATAATATAATGAAGATGGCTCTAGTAACAGCTTCTTTCATTCCTTCTAATAATCCACCCGGGCCAAAAGGGTTAAGTCCTAAATCATCTAATGTTTGTTCCATGACGTCACCCGCGGCACCCGTCGTATCTTTGATCACATCACCCGCCGGTCCGAGTGCATCTAAAACACCCTTATCGTACTTGTCGTTACAGGTCTTGGAGCAGAATGTGGGACACGGACCCTGCTTTCCATCGTTAATCTTAGCCGTGCAAATGGGTTCGTCGTACTCCGGGTCTTCTGCCTGTAACTCCTCGAGAGACTTGAAATTTAATTGGTCCTTCTCGATCTCTTCATACTCGTAAGAGGCCCAGTTATCGGGGAGGCAGTTTTCGATACAATCACCAACCTTCTTATTCGCAGCTCCGATCTGTTCGGAAACGTAGTACGCGAGACCACCAGCCGCCGTGTACTTGGCCACCGTCGTCGCGTTCATACCCTTCTTACCAGTCTTCGCAGCGTCCGCGACGTCATCGGCCTTCTTACCAGCTTTCGCGGCGTCGCCACCGGCGTCTGCCACGTCATCAGCTCTTTTACCGACATCCGCGGCACTATCCAATTGTTTCGTAGCCTTGGAAGTTTTGGCACTCGCGCCGACGATATCGTCGCCACTCTTGCCAGCAGATTTAGCTGCACCGGAAAGTGAATCGGACTGCTTAGCTACCAATTTTGCCTGATCCGCGGCATTTTTAGCAGCTGTACCAGCTGCCGCAGAGGCCGCCGCTCCAGCCGCTTTACCCGCCGCTTTAGCACCTCTAGCGGCGGCAGCTCCGGCGGCGAGACCGGCTCCACCGACTTTTGCTAAACCTTTCGCTAAACTGGACATAGTTTATTATTGACATACATTTTATTTAAAACCCGAGTAACTTATCCGTGTTCATACCTTCTTCCTTGGTGGCATTCTTGTTGCATAAGGCACCGTCGTCGCGGTATCCTTCCGGGCACGGTTCCCAACAGACACCCGCGATATTCTTCCATCCATCGGGACATTCGTATCTCCTGAATAAATCAGCAACCACACTAGGTCCCGCTTTGACCTTGTTACCGGTCACCGCATCCGTGTACCCGAGGGGTTCGCACAAGGCGCCGAGATCCTTGTATCCCGTACGACGGTTTCTCGTGTACTCCTTCTTGGCGGGAATCCATTTCGCCTCGGCTTCCTTCAGGAGTTCGATCATACCCTTCTCTTCCTCTTGTAAGCGCTTGTAATCAGCCTTGGATTCTTCCCAGGTTTCAACGCCACCCAGGTATTCTTCCTCGTACTTGGCGTACGCCTTGTTGACCTCTTCACGCTTATCTTCATAATTCTTCTCTGCTTGAGTGAATTCGTCCCGGAGTTTTACAACTTCATCCACGTTGGAGGGAATGACTTCACGGGGACACTGATCCCAACAGACACCAGCGATGAGCTTTCTCCTCTTGGGGCATTCCAACACACCTTCCACTTCCTTCACGAGAGCGGGGTCCTCGAGACCGTTGGCCTCCACGCGATCGGCGAGATCGTTGTTACCACGCGCGCGTATCTCCGCGACTGTGGTGTTGACATCCTTCGCGTAAATCACCGCACAGCGACTGGGCTGGAACGAACTGGGTCCACAGTAGTCGCGATCCCATTGGGGAACGACGAGTTTGGGTCCACCTGGAGGTTCGCAAATAGCGCCCATAGCCTTATAATCATTAGGGCATCTATCCCAACACACACCCAGAATACGCTTTCTCTTCACGGGGCAATCGCTCGCCTCCTCCGCCTCTTGGTAGAGAGACTTGAGAGGGTTACCTTGTGCATCGAGACCGGGAACCCTCGTGATCCATTGGTCGACAGGTTCGGTTGTCTCGGATGCCTTCGCGCGAATACGGTTTGCCAAATCCGTTTTGCCACGTCCTTCAAGCATCTTTGTAATGCGCTCCACATCCATAGACTCGAGGTCCTCGCAACGTTCGGGTTGGTTCGCCATAGGACCACAATATTCGCGGTCATTCACTGTAACCTTAATACCTGGACCACCTTCGGGGTGGCAAAGAGCGCCGATATCAGTAAATTTGACACCGTAGACGTCTTCTTGGGGACACCTGTCCCAACAGACACCCGCGACGAGCTTTCTCTTTTTGGGGCAATCTAAGATTTCACCTATACGCTTAAATTCCGCGTCGGACACGACACCAGTCTCCGCCTTATCAGCGAGCGCCGTCTCACCCTTATCACGGAGCGCCGACGAGAGGGTCGTCCATTCCTTCGCCTCGTACGCCTTGCACAACGGAGATTGGAACGAACTGGGTCCACAAATTTCGCGATCCCACACGGGCACCTTGATACCCGGTCCACCTTCGGGGTGGCAAAGAGCACCAATATCGGTGTAATTAACTCCATTTTCATTTTTGAATTTGGAGCATCTGTCCCAACATACACCGGCAACTTCGTTTTGATCACTGCGTTCGTTAGACTTATGGGATTTACCCGCTTCGGCCGTGTCACCACCGCCGCAATAATACCTATCGAATAGCGTCTTCTTAATACCGATACCGTGGCTGGGTTCGCAGAGAGCACCGATATCCTTATCACCTTCCCTGCACTTATCCCAACAGACACCCGCGACGAGTTTACGGTTCTCACCGGGGCGGGTAGAACTGGGTCCGCAATATTGACGCTGCATGAGCGTCTTCTTGATACCGGGACCACCCTTCGGTTCGCATAGAGCGCCGATATCATTATCACCTTCCATACACTTATCCCAACAGACACCCGCGACGAGTTTGCGGTTCTCATCGGGGCGGGTAGAGCTGGGTCCGCAATATTGACGCTGCATGAGCGTCTTCTTGATACCAGCACCCGATTTGGGGTGGCACATAGGACCAACACCCTTGAATCCTTCCTTACACGGCTTGTAACATAAACCGGCATCCTTCTCAGATTTTTCTCCCGAGCACACACGTAAAGGCTTTCCGACACCTCTACCATAACTACCAAACCCTGACTGTTTACGCGTCTTACGATACGGCCAAGCCGGTTTCCAACCACCGGGCTTTTTGCATCCCAAGAATCCATCAGATCTCCACCCATTGTTACATGCCGCACACTCGAGGAGCGAACCGTTAAACCACTCAGGACCCCTGTTCCTACAATCTTCGTAACACATGGCACCGCGTTTGAGAGGTTTGTCGGAAGGGCACGATTTTTGCCAACACACGGGTCCTACACCTGTGTATCCTTCCCTGCACTTCTTATAGCAAAGAGCACCATCCTTCTCTTCGTCGTCGGCACACCCCGGGAAGACGCCGACACCACGCCCATAGGCGTCTAACCAGCAGCTGGTACCATCATCTCTAAGCTGACCGTCATATCCCATCTCGCTACAGCTCTTCTTTTTCGCCATAGACGATTTCTTCGCATACGTATCGAGCCAGCAGCTCGTACCGTCGTCGCGCAGACGTCCTCCGTACGGGGGGTTAGTGCCATCTCCAAGTCTGGGGTCTTTACAGCTTAACTTCTTCGCCATAGACGATTTCTTCGCATACGTATCAGACCAGCAGCTCGTGCCATCATCACGTAACTTTCCATACTGAGCCTTCCATTCACCTTCGGGATACTCGTCGGACTTTGGACCATCGCATGAATATTTCTTAGCTGGGCGAGACTTCTTAGTCTCTGTATCACGCCAACAGCTCGTACCATCATCGCGTAACCCCTTACCATGCTTTTCAGCCCAGTCAGTGCACGGCTTCTTCTTGGCCATGGACGACTTCTTAGTCAGGGTATCACGCCAGCAGCTCGTACCATCGTCACGTAATCCTCGTCCGTGCTTATGAGACCATTCATCACACGACTTCTTCTTAGTGGGAGCGGATTTAATCGGAATCGTATCCTTCCAACAGCTCGTACCGTCGTCACGTAAATGCTTACCGTGTTTGTGATGCCAGTCGGAACAGGGTTTCTTCTTCGCCATAGAAGACCTCTTCGGTATGGTATCTTGCCAGCAGCTCGTACCGTCATCGCGAAGACCTGCACCAAAATTACTGCAATCGCGCACGTTCGCGGGTTTAGATCGTTTCGCTTTCGTCTCGAAGATTTCTTTCAACACCAGGTCTGTGACCATTTTACCAGTGAGAAGTCCAATGTTCAACGGGTTTATCAGGTACGCACCCTTCAACATTCTAAGCGGATCCCCGGATGTTAAGTCGTCGACTGCACTCATATACTCTTCCTTATAGGCACGTGTAATGGTCGTACCCAAAATGAGTTCGAACACCTTTTGTGCATCGCTTGTGTGACAATCGTTATTCTTGAATTCCATTCCGTATCGACGACAGTATTCCTTCGTAAAATTACAGACACCCCTGTCCATATCGAACGTTACGCCTAATTGTGCAGGATCTATGGCATTCGAGAGTCCCGAAAGTTGACGACGTTTCGTGCAGAACGAAACTAAACCACCGTAATCAGCGGCGATGACCATCTTCGCACCCGCGGGGTAGTCGGGGAAAACGAGTTCACCTTCGGGGTGCTGTGTGCGTAACTCAGAAAATGGAACCTCGATTGTATTCGGAGCATCTTCGGTTCCGGGGTCCGCCCGATTGGTGATAGACACCCGATCCGTGT
>MDTE01163700.1_pt1 | contig 10754 bp, 8 predicted proteins | sample 811231 | NCBI WGS metagenome assembly MDTE01 (sample SAMN05326651, study PRJNA326480) | marine metagenome | isolation source: seawater | place: Indian Ocean: Red Sea | collected 2010 | reverse complement strand
TCCTAAAGAAGAGGCACCTGCTGCTGAAGCACCTAAAGAAGCTCCTAAAGAAGAGGCACCTGCTGCTGAATCTCCTAAAGAAGAAAAAGGAGATAAGAGTTCTAAGTCTGAATAAAATTTAAATGTCTTTCCTACCTGACTTTAAGTTAGAGACATATTTTTCTCGTTGGGAATTTAATACAAAATATAATTTATGTGCATCTGATACAGAATCATTATCACTAAAATATTTATTGGAATTATCTAATGAGGAGGATAAAAAGTTACTTGAAGAAATCAATTTTGGTTATTTAGAGACATATGGTTCTATAGAATTAAGAGAAGCTATTTCTTCTACTTACAATAATTCATCTTATAAAGATATTTTGACTTTTGCTGGAGCTGAGGAAGGTATATACATTGCAATGAAATCAATCCTTTCAAAAAAAGACCATGCTATTGTCATAACTCCTAACTATCAATCAGCTCAAACAATTCCAGCCTCAATTTGTGATGTTACAGCAATTAATCTTGATTCAGAAAATAATTGGAACTTGGATATACAAAAAATTAAAGATTCTATACAATCGAATACACGTCTTATTTCAATTAACTTCCCTCATAATCCTACGGGAAAAGTAATATCAAAGCATGAATTAAATGATATTGTGAATATTTCTAAGGAAAATGATTTATATCTATTTAGCGATGAAATTTATCGCTTAATGGAAAGAGATGAAAATCAAAGATTGGATCAGATCTCAGATATTTATGATAAGGGATTATCCCTCAATGGAATGTCAAAAACATATGGAATGCCAGGAATTAGAATTGGTTGGATTTCATGCAAGGATCATTCTCTTTTAGATAGTATGGAGAGACTAAAGCATTATCTATCTATATGTAACTCATCCCCTAATGAGGCATTAACAATAATTGCTCTTAAGCATAGATCAAAAATTATAAATAGATCAAGAGAAATCATAAAAAATAATTTAGTTAAACTAAATAGTTTTTTTAAAGATTATGAAGATCTATTTGACTGGAAAGAACCTGATGGCGGTTGTATTGGGTTTCCTAAATACAATGGAGTTGAAGGTGTTGAGGTATTTTGTGAAAATTTAATTAAAGACAAAAGTGTTTTATTACTACCTTCTAGCATTTACAATTCGAAACTAATAAACTCACCAGATAATCATTTTAGGATTGGATACGGTAGATTAAATATGCCAGAAGCAATATCTGAGCTTAAAAACTTTATTGATAATAATTAAAATAAGAAAAAGAATATCTTAATTTTATTCACAAAAGCATGATGTTGTTTTTAATATATTTCAAAATATGATAGCTAATGGGTCTATTTGATTTTATAAAAAAGAAGCTTTTTGGTAAAACAAAGAAAGTTGAAGAATCCAAGAAGGTAGATAAGAAAAAAAAAGAAGAATCAATTAAGGTTAAGCCCAAACCCTCTAAAACTTCAACAGTTAAGAAAGAGAAGCCTGTAGTTGAAAAATCACAGACAGTTAAAGAAAAAGATAAGAAACCTAAAAAGGGCCTTTTAACTAAAATTAAAGAAGCCATAATATCTTCTCCAAAAAAGGAAGAAACTCAAGAAAAGCAAAAAAAAGAAATTGAAAAGGCTCCTATTCCTAAAAAAGCTAAAAAGAAGATTAAAGAAAAGAAGCCAGAGATAGAAGAGGAAGTTATTGAAGAAGAAGAGGTTAAGGAAGAAGAGCCAGAGGTAGAAGAGGAGGTTGTTGAAGAAGAAGAGGTTAAGGAAGAAGAGCCAGAGGTAGAAGAGGAGGTTATTGAAGAAGAAGAGGTTAAGGAAGAAGAGCCAGAGGTAGAAGAGGAGGTTATTGAAGAAGAAGTTAAGGAAGAAGAGCCAGAGGTAGAAGAGGAGGTTATTGAAGAAGAAGTTAAAGAAGAAGATTCAATAAAAAAAGGATTAGAGAAAACTAAGAAAAGCTTTTTTTCAAAATTAAAATCCGCAATAATTGGCAAATCTAAAATCGATGATGACGTACTTGATGATCTAGAAGAAGTTTTAATAACATCTGATGTTGGTGTAGAGACAACAGTTAAGATTATTGAAAGAATAGAGGAGAGGGTATCAAAAGAAAAATATACAAGCATTAATGAATTAAATAATTTATTGAAGGATGAGATAGTAAAAATTCTTGCTGAAAACAGTTCTGATTTAGATGCTTTCGATGTCTCGGAAGATGCTGTACCGTATGTTATTTTGGTTGTTGGTGTTAATGGTGTTGGTAAAACTACAACTATTGGTAAGTTAGCTGCTCAGTTTAAAGAGGGTGGATTGAATGTACTTATTGGTGCAGCTGATACATTTAGAGCAGCAGCAGTTGATCAAATTTTAATGTGGGGAAAAAAGGTGGGAGTAGATGTTGTGTCACATGGTATGAATACTGATCCAGCATCGGTTGCTTATGATACTGTTAAAAAGGCAGTTGAAGAAAATTATGATGTTGTTATAATTGATACAGCTGGAAGACTTCACACAAAATTAAATTTAATGAATGAGCTATCTAAGATTAAAAGGGTAGTCCAAAAGTTTAAAGAGGATGCCCCACATGAAGTCATGTTGATTTTAGACGGAAGTACAGGTCAAAATGCTTTTGTCCAAGCTGAAGAATTTACCAAAGCAACTGATGTAAATTCTATTACAATTACAAAGTTGGATGGTACGGCTAAGGGAGGAGTAGTTATTGGTATAACTGATCAATTTAAAATTCCAATTAAATATATAGGTGTTGGAGAGAAGATAGGAGACTTAAAACTTTTTCATAAAGGCGAATTTGTTAATTCTTTCTTTGATTAATGAATTTCATATCATCTTTTTCGGAATTTATAATATGGGCCGCAGATTTTTTATGGAATGGACCAGTATTAGTTACCCTATTATTGGGAAGTGGGATTTATTTTTCTATAAGGTCTAGATTTGCACCAATTTATTATTTTACTCATGCTCTAAAATTATCAATAAACAAAAAAACATCTCTTAAGGGAATAAGTTCTTTTGAAAGTGTATCAAGTCAAATTGCAGGAATAGTAGGTATGGGAAATATTAGTGGTGTTGCCGTTGCAATTTCTATTGGTGGACCTGGTGCAATCTTTTGGATGTGGATTACTGCTTTTTTAGGAATGATTACAAAATTTTACACTTGCTCTTTATCTGTACTATATAGGAAAAACTATAATAATAAAAATTATGGTGGTCCAATGTTTGTAATTTTAAATGGCTTAGGAGAAAAGTGGAAACCTCTAGCTTTAATATTTTGTTTCTTTGGCCTATTGGGAGTATCTCCAATTTTTCAATCAAATCAAATAATTGAAGTTATAAACTCTGTTATTATAAAAGATAATTTTTTATTTGGCAATAAGTTTTCTAGTGATTTAACATTAGGTTTTATTTTATCATTTTTAGTTTCATTAGTGATTTTTGGAGGAATAAAAAGGATTGGGATGGTTGCTAGTAGATTAGCTCCTGTAATGGTAATTGTTTATATGGTTTCAGTAATTTATTTGATGATCATTCATTATGATATGGTACTACCGAGTATACACCTCATTGTAATAGATGCTTTTTCTGCTAATTCGGTTTTGGGGGGTTCTGTAGGTTCTATTATTTTAATTGGGGCAAGAAGAGCCTCTTTCTCTAATGAAGCTGGAATTGGAACAGCTCCAATTATTCATGCTTCAAGTAAAACAGAAGAGCCAATTGAAGAGGGATTAGTATCAATGATTGGTCCGTTTATTGATACTATAGTAGTTTGTACTCTTACTGCAATTTGTATATTAGTTACTGATTCCTGGTTGAATTTTAATTATGCTGGTATTGAAATAGTAGCTAAAGCTTTTAGTGATTCTATGCCCATTTTTGGTCCATATATTCTACTTGTTTCAACATTATCTTTTGCAATTTCTACTCTTTTCAGTTTATCTTTTTTTGGTGAAAGGTGTATGGCATTCTTATTTGGAGAGACTAATAAGAGGGTTTATAGATATATTTATTTGGGGTTAATAGTACTGGGTTCTGTTTCTTCTCTAAGGTTTGTAATAAGTCTAATAGACTTATCTTATGGAATAATGGCATTCCCAACTTTAATCTCTGCATTAATATTAGCTCCTAAAATTGATGTTTTATCAAAAAAATATTTTAAAAAATTAAAATAAGACATATGTTAACAAATTTTTATATTTGTATCCCGATTAAATTTTAAACATGAATATAATAATTGCGGGAACAGGTGAAGTTGGATTTCACCTATCAAAGCTTTTAGCACAGGAATCACATAGTATAGTCATAATTGACCATGATAAAAAAGCGCTTGAAAAAGCCTCACACAATTTAGACGTCTCTACTATAAAAGGAGACGTTACTTCTATTAAAACCCTTGAAATTGCTGGTGCAAAAAAAGCAGATCTTTTAATTGCAGTCACCTCATCTCAACAGACCAATATTTTATCTTGTACACTTGGAAAGAAATTTGGAGTAAAAAAATGTATTGCAAGAATTTCAAATTCTGAGCTTTTGCCAAGAAAAGATTCTTTTGATTTATCTTCTCTAGGAATAGATGAAGTAATTTATCCAGAAGCTTTAGGTGCAAATGAAATTAAAACCCTATTAAAAGAATCTGCAGTAACCGATTCTCTTGAATTTGATGGAGGGTTGTTACATCTGATGGGAATAATGATTGATGGCGAGTCTGAATTAAAAGGTAAAACATTAGGAGAATCAACTTATTTAAATCCTGATACTAACTATACACCAGTTGCAATAGTCCGTGATATTACAGATGAAATTCATAATGAAACAATAATACCTAGATCTCATAATATATTGAAAGAAGGAGATACTGCATATTTTATTGCGGAATCAGATAAAGGGGTTGAAAAAGTCTTGTCTCTTGCTGGTAAAGAAAACCTTGAAATAAATAATATAATGATTTTTGGGGGTTCTCCCTTAGCTTATATGACTGCTAAATATCTTTCAAAAAAATATAATATCAAACTTGTTTGTGATGATATAGAAAAATGTGAAAGGTTTGCAGATGATTTATCAAATGTAATGGTAATCAATGGATCAGCAACAAATATAGATTTAATGCAAGAAGAGGATCTTGATAAGATGGATGCATTTCTGGCATTATCATACGAGACAGAAAAGAATATTCTAGCATCACTTGCAGCTAAAGAGTCTGGAGTTAAAAAAACTATATCTCAAGTTGAAAATATTGATTTTATTCCTCTAGCTCAGAATATGGGTTTAAATACAACTATTAATATAAAATATTTAACTGCAAACTTCATTTTCAAATATATAAGTGGGGATAAGTTTTTAGATTATTCTACAATTAAAGGTGTTGATGCAGAAATAATTGAGGTTGAGGTTAAAGAAGGAGCAGAAGTTTTAGGAGCTCAATTAAAGGATCTAAATTTCCCAAAAGACAGTATTGTTGGGGGGTTAACTAGAGGGGAAAAAGCATTTTTTCCTAGAGGGAAATTTGAGTTTGAAGAAGAGGATAGAGTAATTATAGTAACAAAAAAAGAAAAAAAGAGTACTATAGAGTCAATGTTTAAATGAAATTCAACTTAAAAGTTATTAGTAATATTATTGGAATTCTATTAATGATTAATGGATTTCTAATGTTAACAGCAGTCCCTTTTGGATTGCATCACAATGAAGGTTCTTGGAAGGGTATTTTAATATCGGCATTAATTAATTCAGCAGTTGGGTTTTTTCTTTATTACCGCACAAAAAATAATCAGAACAAAGACTTAAAAAAAAGAGACGGTTATTTAATTGTTATTTCAAGTTGGATATTTATGTCTTTTTTTGGAATGTTACCTTATTTACTAACAGGTCAGATTCCAAATATCCACGATGCGTTTTTTGAGACTGTTTCAGGGTATACTACTACTGGTGCAACTATATTAAATGATATTGAAATTTTAGATCATGGGATTTTATATTGGAGGAGTTTGACTCAGTGGATTGGTGGCATGGGGATTATTGTTTTAGCAGTTGCTATTTTACCTTTTTTAGGTATTGGTGGCATGCAATTATTTGTTGCTGAAGCTCCTGGAGTATCAGTAGATAAGTTACAACCCAGAATAAAAGAAACTGCTATAAGATTATGGCAGATATATATATCATTCACAGTTTTATTATTCTTTATTTTATGGGCAGAGGGTATGAATTCTTTTGAAGCTGTAAATCATGCGATGACTACCTTCGCTACTGGTGGTTTTTCTACTAAAAATGCTAGTATTAGTTATTTCGAATCTCCTTTAATTCAGTATACTATTATTTTGTTTATGTTCATATCTGCTACAAACTTTACGTTAACATATTTTGCTATTAAATTAAATTTTAAAAAGGTATTTAATAATGAAGAATTTAGAATATATACATCATTTATACTCGTATTGACATCTATTGTATTTATGACATTATATTTAATCGATAGCTCTTATGCAGAAGAAACTTTTAGGTCTGCACTTTTTAGTGTTGTGTCAATTTTAACTACAACGGGTTTTACAACGGTTGATTTTACTGGATGGACTGAATTTATCACTATTCTATTTTTTATTTTAATGTTTTTTGGTGCTTCTGCTGGATCGACTTCTGGTGGAATTAAACTAGTAAGACATGTTATTCTTTTAAAAAATAGTTATATAGAATTAAAAAAACAGTTACATCAATCAGGAGTATTCCCCTTAAGGTTTAATAATAATAAAGTGCCACAAAGTGTAGTTACAAATATATTAGCTTTCATGATGTTATATGTTGTAATATTTTCAATGGGTTCTATTGTTATGACAATATTAGGTGTAGACTTTATGACAGCAATCGGATCAGTAGCTGCTACTCTAGGAAATGTAGGCCCTGGAATTGGAGATGTAGGCCCTACTGGAAATTTTAGTGCAATACCAAACGCAGGAAAATATTTTTTGTCATTATTAATGTTGATTGGAAGACTTGAGTTACTTACTTTTTTATTGATATTGACACCAGTTTTTTGGAAACTTTAGATAATAGAATTTATCAAAATTTTTTATGCTATTATTCTTATGATAACATTATAGTTCTAAATTTATTTTATGATTGATATTTTATATATTATTTGGAATGCTAATCCTGAAATTATTTCAGGGTTTCCACCAAGATGGTACGGCCTTTTATTTGCCGGTGGGTTTTTAATTGGCTCTTATATTATGAGATGGATCTATAAGTTAGATGGAAGAGATCCTGAAGAGGTGGAAAGATTAACATTGTATATGGTAATTTCAACCATAATTGGTGCAAGGCTAGGGCATTGTCTTTTTTATGACCCAGTTTATTATCTGTCAAATCCATTAAAAATTTTATATATATGGGAAGGTGGCCTTGCAAGTCATGGCGCTGCAATATCAATAATATTGGGAATGATTATTTATTCAAAGAAAGTGAATGAATCATTTTTTTGGGTGATGGATAGAATTGTTATAGTTGTATGTTTAGCTGGTGCATTTATTAGGACTGGAAATTTTATGAACTCTGAAATTCTAGGTCTTCCAACAAATAATGAAAATGGCGTAGTATTTGTAAGGACAGTAAATGATATCTTAAAATATAGATTTGATGGAAGAGTTGAAGAAATTTCTTTTCATAAAAGGAATTCTGAGTTCTCTGAGAATGGAGTTCCTATTACAATTAGACTTAAATATGGATCTGACGTTGGTTTAGATGAGTTTTCTGAAAATAATTATTATAAATCCAATGTAAAAAGCTATTTAATCGGTTATGAAGGAATCAGAAATCATATATATCATGAACCTAGTCAAGATTTAGAATATAAGATTTTCAAAAATGGAGATACGTATTATGCGGAGATTTATACTATAGGAATCCCTCGTCATCCTGCACAAATGTATGAGGCTTTTTATTGTTTATTATTATTTATCTCTCTATTAAGTTTATGGTATTTTAGAAGAGGAGCATTAAAGGATGGATTTATATTTTCTATTTTTATGATTGCACTTTGGTCTTTAAGAATTTTAGATGAAATGCTTAAAGAAAATCAGGTAGATTGGGAATCAGACATACCGCTTAATATGGGGCAGTGGCTAAGTATTCCTATGATTATACTAGGTATAATAATTTTTATTAAAACGTATCCTACAAAAAAATAATCTATTTTGATTGTGGAAAACACCCACAGGGTCTTTCCTTAAATGAATAACCTATACCAATTTCAATTGAATAATCACCTGACTTTAATACACCCCACCTACCAAATACTTTTAAGTTATTATTAGATATTCCTATCACACCTTTAAATATACGTTCTAATAAATATTTATTAGAGTTATGTAAATATTCAGCTCCAATACCGACCCCAATAAAAGGTGAGAATTCTTCATCAAAAAAGTAATAGTAAGCATTGATATTTATAGGGATTAAAGGTTTTTCTGTTGACGAATTGTCTGGATTAGAAAAAGTTCTCATGATTCCAGCTTCAATAGAGATCTCATATTTTGCTTTTTGATCTAATGTGTAAATCAATTCCCCCATAATACCAATTCCATGGTCAAACAAATACTTACTATTAAAGTGATCATCATTGGCACCCACTACAAATTTTGTTAATCCAGAAACCGAAAATCTAAACGGATTATAATATTTATTTTGTTTGTTTTGTGAAAAAATACAAATTGGAAAAAATAAAATAATAAAAAAAATCAGTCCTTTTTTCATATTAAGAATTGACATAAACTTAAATATTATTATATTAAAAAATAAATTAAACCCAACTATAGTTATGAAAAGTAATATTCTCCTTAAAATTTTAATTTCGATTTCACTAATATTTATTTCTTGTATAAATAAACCCAAAGAACCTATTATATGTGATGTTTTGATATATAATGGAACAGTTTATGATGGGTCAGGAGAAAAACCTTATGTTGGTTCTGTTGCGGTTAAAGATGATAGAATAGTTTATGTTGGAGAAAATACTTTATTTGAGGCAGATACTACTATTGATGCCTCAGGACTGTCAATTTCACCGGGGTTTATTAATATGCTAAGCTGGGGTTATGGTACGCTAATGCAAGATGGCAGAGCTCTCTCAGATGTAAAACAAGGAGTTACACTTGAAATTTTTGGTGAAGGAACTTCACCGGGGCCATACTGGAAGGATAAGAAATTTACTTCTTTTGGAGAGGCAATGCAGGCGCTTGAAGAAAACGGAGTGTCAGTTAATATTGCCTCATTTCTTGGTGCGGCAACAACAAGAATCCTGGAGGTAGGATATGACAATCGTCCTGCTACTGAAGAGGAGATGGAAAAAATGAGAAATCATGTAAAAAATTCGATGGAAGAGGGTGCTATGGGAATAGGATCATCGCTTATATATGCTCCGGGAGACTATGCTTCTACGGAAGAACTTATTGAGCTTTGTAAAGTAGCGTCAAGTTATGATGGTATGTACATATCACATATGAGAAATGAAGACAATAGTGTAATGTCCGCTCTTGAAGAATTAATTACTATTTCTAAAGAAGCTGATATACCTGCTGAAATATATCATCTCAAATCTTCGAGAGAAGCTAATTGGGATAAATTGGATAAAATCATTGAAAGAGTAGAACAGGTTAGGAGTGAGGGACTAGAAATAACAGCAGATATATATACCTATAATGCAAGTTCAACAGGACTAACAGGAGTTATTCCTACATGGGTTCAAGAAGGTGGACACCGTGCTTGGATTAATAGAATGAAAGATCCTTCAGTAAGACCTAGGTTATTGGCAGATATAAGAAAACAATTATCAGAGCAACCTCCTGAAGGTATACTCATGGTTGGATTTAAGACGAGTGCGATGTCTAAAAAATATTTAGCAAAAACGGTTGCTGAGGCAGCTGAAATGAGGGGACAGAGTCCTGAAGAAGCTATTATTGATATGGTTATAGAGGACGATAATCGAATTCAATGTATTTATTTTAGCATGTCTGAAGAAAATATAAGGAAGAAAATCCAACTTCCATGGGTGTCGTTTTGTTCAGATGCTGGATCTTACAGCGACATATCAAAAAAATTTAGAACTCACCCAAGAGCATTTGGAAGTTTTATAAGGGTTCTTGGCAGATATTCTAGAGATGAAAAATTATTTCCATTAGAGGAAGGAATTAGAAGATTGACCCATTTTCCTGCTACCAATTTAAAATTGAAAGATAGGGGAATGCTTAAAGAAAATTATTTTGCTGATGTTGTTATTTTTGATGCTGATAAAGTTGATGACAGAGCAACATTTGAGGAACCCCTTCAGTATGCAGTTGGTGTTAATCATGTCCTGGTTAATGGTACTCCTGTTCTTATTGATGGAAATCATACAAATAATTTTTCAGGAAGGTTTGTTAAAGGTCCTGGGTATAAAGAAGATTAATAGTTCAATTAAATAGTTATCTAAAAGATAAATATCTTTCTAGATGCATTTTATTTAATTCGTCAGAATCTCCGTATTTTTCTCTCATCTCAACCAATCTATCATGCATCATCTCTCTAACTTCCTTATAGTTGGGATTATCATATATGTTATTCATCTCTGAGGGATCTTCTTCTAGATCATACATCTCCCATTCATCAATATCGTAATAAAAATGCATTAATTTATATCTGTCAGTCCTAACGCCATAGTGTCTTTTAACCATATGTACGGATGGATATTCATAGTATGTATAGTAGATAGCATCTCTCCACTCGGAAC
>MDTE01022715.1_pt1 | contig 10754 bp, 10 predicted proteins | sample 811231 | NCBI WGS metagenome assembly MDTE01 (sample SAMN05326651, study PRJNA326480) | marine metagenome | isolation source: seawater | place: Indian Ocean: Red Sea | collected 2010 | reverse complement strand
TTTGATAAAGTTTCTAATTTTAAAATCTTCAATTAAATACTTTCCGAAGTCTTTCTTCTTTGCAAACCATGTTGAGTCCCAACCTCTATTTATCCCTAATCTTAAACCGATTGGGTTTATTTTTTGTCCCATTATTTATCTACCTTCATTTCCTTTTTTTCCTCTAAAATAATAGTAATTCTACTAAAAGGCTTTTTTATTGGACTAGCTCTACCTTTGGCTCTTGGTCTAAATCTTTTCATAATTAATGATTTTCCAACAAAAGCTTCTTTAACAAATAGATTGTCTATATCTAATTGATTATTATTCTCAGCATTTGATATAGCTGATTTAACAGTTTTACTAACTTCTTTTGCAATTTTTTTTCTAGAAAACTCTAATTCTTTTAAAACAATATCTGCTTTCTTTCCTTTAATAAAATTACAAACTAAGGATAATTTTCTTGGACTTGTTCTAACATTTTTATTAATAGCTTTCACAATAGATGTATTTTTTTCCATTATTTTTTACCTCCTGCTGGTTTTGATTCAGGTGCTGCGGCAGCAGCTTTTTTATCAGCTGGTGTATGTCCTTTAAAAAATCTAGTAGGTGCAAACTCGCCAAGTTTATGCCCAACCATCTCCTCAGATATAGTGATTGGAATAAACGATTTTCCATTATGTATCATAAAGCTATGACCAACAAAATCTGGTATAATTGTAGAATTTCTTGACCAAGTTTTAATTGGTTTTTTTGCGGTCGACCCTTTAAGTTTATCAATTTTTTTTAGTAAACTAGGGTGTACAAATGGTCCTTTCCAAACAGATCTAGTCATTTATTTGTTTCTTTTCTTTCTTCTTGTTATTATTAATTTGTCACTTCTTTTTGGTTTTCTTGTCTTTAATCCTTTGGCAGACTGACCCCATGGTGAAACAGGGCTTCTACCACCTGAAGTTTTACCTTCTCCACCCCCATGTGGGTGGTCAACAGGGTTCATTGCTACTCCTCTGGTTTGAGGCCTTTTACCTCTCCATCTATTTCTTCCAGCTTTTCCAATTTTAATATTTTTTTGATCAGGATTAGAAACGACTCCAATAGTAGCATTACACAAACTGCTAACTTTTCTCATTTCTCCAGATGATAATTTCAAAATTGCATAATCACCATCATATCCCGACAATGTTACTGAAGAACCTGCAGACCTAGCTAATTTAGCGCCATTACCTGGTATCAATTCAACATTATGTAATGAAGTGCCTGGTGGAATATCTTTTAATTCTAAAGAATTGCCAACTTTAATCTCAACATTTTTTCCTGCCTCTATTTTATCACCTTTTTTTAAACCCTGAGGACAAATAATATAAGTTTTAACGTTATCTTCGTAAGAAATTAATGCTATATAAGCGGTTCTATTTGGATCATATTCTACTCTTTCAACTGTACCTTTAATATTTTTCTTCTTTCTATAAAAATCGATTATTCTATATTTATGTTTTGAACCTCCGCCCATGTGCCTTGATGTAATTCTTCCATTATTGTTTCTGCCACCAGTAAAGTTTTGACCTTTAGTCAAGGGTTTGTAAGGAGCTCCCTTCCATAATGTGCTTTTATCAATTACTACTGTTCCTCTTGTAGATTTTGTATAAGGTTTAAAAGTCTTTAAAGTCATAAATTAAATTCCAGTTGTAAGATCAATACTTTGACCTTTTTTAAGAGTGATAATTGCTTTTTTGTAACCACTTTTGAACGATTTTCTTCCCTGTTTCATTTTTAATTTTTTTTTTTGGTTTATAATGTTTATTTTAATTACATTTACTTTAAATATTTTTTCTATATTTTTTTTTATAGTTTTTTTATTTGCTTTTTCATGAACCTTAAAAACTGTTTTATTCTGTTCTGACATAATAGTCGCTTTTTCAGTAATTATAGGATTTCTAATTGAGTCTATGTAATTAATTTTTTTCATTTAAGATTCTTTGTTGTATTTTTTTTGCTGACGTAGAAGTTATAATCAAATTTTTATATTTAAAAATATCATAGATGTTTGTTCCATCGTCTTTAACTAATTTAAGGTCTTTTATATTTCTCGCAGATTTATTTATATTCTTTAATGAGTTTATATCTGAAATTATTAGAGTGTTTAAAAGATTATTTTTTACCAAAAAAGTATTAAAAACCTTTGTTTTTTTTATTTCTTTTGTAATGTCAGCCAATATGTGCAGTTTTTTATCAGCGTTTTTCTTTGAAATTGTTTGAGCTAAAGCCAATTTCCTAACTTTTTTATTAATTTTCTTTATTTTATAAACGCTTCCTTTTGGTCCATGAGCTACGCCTCCTCCAACAAAAATTGGAGCTTTTTTACTAGCATGTCTCGCGCCACCACTTCCTTTTTGTGCTACAATTTTTTTTGTTGATCCTTTAATTTGATTTCTCTGTTTTGTCTTAGCTAATCTTGGTTTTGCATGATTTAGCTGCCAATCTAATACAAATTTTATCAACTTATAATTAATTTTTTGTTTTACGATTTTATCAGATATCTCTATTGAAGAAGTTTTAGAGCCATCAATATTTAAAAGGGGGAATTTCATTTATTTTTTGCCTTTCTTAGCAGCAGCTGCTTTTACTTTAGCTTCATGTTTTTCTTTTATTGTTTTTCTTTTTATATTTTTTATAGATCCTCTTAAGAAAACTGTTGAATTTTTAGAACCTGGAATCGACCCTCTTAGATATATTAAATTGTTATCTATGTCAGATTTTATAATTTCTAAATTTAGCATTGTCCTAAGTTTATCTCCCATATGACCAGCCATTTTTTTACCTTTGAAAACTTTCCCTGGATCTTGTCTTTGACCGGTAGACCCATGAGACCTGTGTGATACCGATACACCGTGCGAGGCTCTCAAACCACCAAAATTCCATCTTTTCATAACTCCTGCAAATCCTTTACCAATAGTTTTAGAACGAACATCTATAAATTTTTGATCTTTAAAGATTTCTAAGCCTAATTCGTTACCTTCTTTAAAATTTTCAGGATTGTCTATTCTAAATTCTTTTAAGATTTTTTTTGGCTCTGTGTTTTTTTTGGCAAAATATCCTTTCATTTGTTTAGATAGTTTTGAATTTTTTAATTTAAAAAAACCAATTTTTACTGCGTTATAGCCTCTCTTATCTTTTGAAATAACATCTAACACTCTACCTTTTTCAATTTTTATGACCGTTACTGGAACAGATTGACCTGTTGCCATGAATTCTCGTGTCATCCCAATTTTTGTACCTATAAGTCCAATACTCATAAATTTTAAATTTTTATTTCTATATCCACTCCTGATGCTAAGTCTAATTTCATTAAAGCCTCAACAGTTTGTGGTGTTGGTTCAATTATGTCAATTAATCTCTTATGAGTTCTAGACTCAAATTGCTCTCTACTTTTCTTGTCTATATGTGGTGACCTCAATACTGTGTATCTCTCAATTCTAGTTGGAAGAGGTATGGGACCTTTAACTTGAGCTCCAGTTCTTTTAGCAGTATTAACAATTTCCTCAGTCGATAAATCAAGGATTTTATTATCATAAGCTTTTAAATGTATTCTAATATTTTGGTTTTCCATAATTAAGCTAGTTTTTTTGTTACTTCGTCTTGAACATTTTGAGGAACTTTATCATAATGGCTAAATTGCATAGTGTATTGAGCTCTTCCTTGTGTTGAAGATCTTAAATTGTTTATATAGCCAAACATATTTGCTAATGGCACCACTGCATTAATAGCAGTAGCGTTTCCTCTTGGTTCAGTTGAGCCAACTTGACCTCTTCTACTATTAAGATCGCCTATAACATCACCCATAAATTCCTCCGGGGTCACAACTTCAACCTTCATCATTGGTTCCAACAATTTTAATGTAGCTTTTTGGCAAGCTTCTCTAAAACACGATCTACTAGCTATTTCAAAGGCTAATACACTTGAGTCAACATCATGATGTAGTCCATCTAAAATTTTTACTTTGTAGTCTATAATTGGAAATCCTGCTAAAATTCCACTGTCAGAAACACTTTCGACTCCTTTTTCTACACCTGGAATAAATTCTTTTGGAATAGATCCTCCTTTGATAAGATTTTCTACCTCTCTGCCTTTTCCTGCCTCTAAAGGTTCAACACTTAATTTTACTTTTGCAAATTGTCCCGCACCCCCACTTTGTTTTTTGTGTATATATTCCATTTCAGCAGATCCGAGTATTGTTTCTCTATATGCTACTTGTGGGGCACCAATATTAGCCTCGACTTTAAATTCTCTTTTCATTCTATCCACTATTATGTCTAAATGAAGTTCTCCCATACCTTTTATAATTGTTTGGCCTGACTCTTCATCAGATGAAACTCTAAAAGATGGGTCCTCTTTTGCTAATCTAGCCAACGCCTCTCCCATTTTTTCCTGATCACCTTTAGTTTTAGGTTCAACGGCAATTTCGATGACAGGGTCAGGAAATTCCATAGGCTCTAATAAAATAGGTGCTTTAGAGTCGCAAAGAGTATGACCTGTAATTGTATGTTTTAATCCGGCAAGAGCTACAATATCCCCAGCGCTTGCTGTTTTGATATCTTCTCTGCTATTTGCATGCATTAAAAGCATCCTTCCGATTCTTTCATCTTTATCTTTAGAGGAATTAAGTATAGACGTTCCAGCATTTAAAGTGCCTGAGTAAATTCTAATAAAAGTAAGTGAACCAACAAATGGATCATTAGCAACTTTAAAAGCTAAAGCAGAAAAGTTCTCTTTATCATTAAATTTCATTGTAACTTTTTCATCAGAACCTACTTTAGTGCCCTCTATTGACTCCAAATCACTTGGGCTGGGCAAGTAGTCAATTACTGAGTCTAATAATGGTTGAACTCCTTTATTTTTAAATGCAGAGCCAGTTATAATTGGTACAAAACTAAAAGAGAGTGTTCCTTTCCTAATACATTTTATCAAATCATCTTCGGATGGCTCTTTGCCTTCAAGATAAGACTCCATCAATTTTTCATCTTGTTCCACAGCTGTTTCAACTAATTCTTTTCTATATTTTGCAGCTTTTTCCTTTAATTCATCCGGTATTTCTACATAATCAAACTTAGCACCTAAATCCTCATTCTGCCAAACGACACCTTTCATTTTAACTAAATCAATAACACCTTTTAAATCAGCTTCTGAACCTATAGGCAGTTGTAATGGCAAAGGATTACATCCTAGTCTTTCCTTGATCATATCTACACATCGATAAAAATCAGCACCTGTTCTATCAAGCTTATTTACAAAACATATTCTAGGAACTTTATATTTGTCCGCCTGTCTCCAAACTGTCTCTGATTGTGGTTCAACACCAGCTACTCCATCGAAAACTGCTACTGCTCCATCAAGAACTTTAAGAGACCTTTCAACTTCAATTGTAAAATCAACGTGTCCTGGTGTGTCTATTATATTAATTCTATGATCTCTCCAAAAACATGTAGTAGCTGCAGATGTAATCGTAATACCTCTTTCTTGCTCCTGCTCCATCCAATCCATTGTTGCAGCACCGTCATGAACTTCCCCAATTTTATGACTTTTACCAGTGTAGTACAAAATTCTTTCTGTTGTAGTAGTTTTACCAGCATCAATATGTGCCATTATTCCTATGTTTCTATATTTATCTAATGAATATTTAGCCATAAATTTTTACCATCTAAAATGTGCAAAAGCTTTATTTGCTTCAGCCATCTTATGTGTGTCCTCTCTCTTTTTAATTGCTGACCCTTTATTTTGTGATGCATCTATTAATTCAGCATAAAGCTTTTCTGCCATTGTTTTATTTTTTCTCTTTCTTGTAGCGTCCATAATCCATCTCAGAGCCAAGGCTTGTGCTCTTTTTGATTTGACTTCGACAGGAACTTGATATGTTGCTCCTCCAACTCTTCTAGATCTACATTCTAAATTCGGTTTTACATTTGTAATTGCAGTGTTGAAAATTTTGATTGGATCCTCTTTATTTTTAGACTTTATAATATCTAATGCATCATAAAGTATTTTTTCTGCAGTTGATCTTTTTCCATCATACATAATTGAGTTTATAAATTTTGAAACTATTTCAGAATGAAATTTAGGATCTGGATAAACTTTTCTTATTGGAGCTTTTCTTTTTCTAGACATAAATTATTTTGGTTTTTTTGCTCCGTATAGAGACCTTCGTTGTTTTCTATTCGCTACACCTTGAGTATCTAAATTTCCTCTTAAAATATGATACCTAACACCCGGAAGATCTTTTACTCTTCCGCCACGCAATAAAACTACAGAGTGTTCCTGTAAATTATGTCCTTCACCAGGGATGTAAGCTGTAACCTCAAAGCCGTTAGATAATCTTACTCTTGCAACTTTTCTTAATGCTGAATTAGGTTTTTTAGGAGTTGTAGTATAAACCTTTACGCACACTCCACGTTTAAGAGGCTGCTTTTCCAATGCTGGAACTTTGTTCCTAGAAACTGGTTTAACTCGACTTTTTTTAATCAACTGATTAATTGTTGGCATATTTTATATTTTGAAATGTAAGAAAGATTTAACCAGGTAATTATTGTTAGTGTTTAAGGTTATAATCGACCTTACTTCTAACATTCAAAATGTGCCGTAAACTAGCAAAGAATTGATAAAAGTCAATGTTTAATAGATGTTTTTAGCCCTTAAGCTGGCTGTTCTGGCGCGCTAGAAGCTGATTCTAGCTCCTGTTTTTTAAGTTCTTCAAGTCTCTTATTATCTTGTTCGCGAGCTTGTTTGTCCCATCCAATCTTTGTCAATCCCGTACCAGCGGGCACCAATCTACCAACTATTACATTTTCTTTTAAACCTTCTAATGTGTCTGTTTTGCCCTTAATAGATGCATCAGTCAATACCCTTGTTGTTTCTTGAAATGAAGCAGCTGAAATAAATGAATTAGTTTGTAAAGAAGCCTTTGTGATACCAAGTAAGACTCGTTCAAAAGATGCAGGTTTCTTTTTTTCGTTCCTTAGTTTTTCATTTATTTCATTAATATTAATTAAATCGATGACTTCTCCAGTAAGAAGCTCTGAGTCTCCTGGGTCTTTTATTTCTACTCTCTTTAACATTTGTCTTACTATTGTTTCAATATGTTTGTCATTTATAACAACACCTTGAAGCCTATAAACTTCTTGGACTTCAGAAACAAAATATTCTGTAAGTTTTTCAACACCTAAAATTCTTAAAATATCATGCGGAGCTGGACTTCCGTCTAAAAGATATTCACCTTTTTTAATTTTTTCTCCCTGATTAAAATTTACATGCTTTCCCTTAGGAATTAAGTAGTTAGAAGTGTCGCCATTTGTTGAAACTATTGATACTTTTTGTTTACCTCTAACTTCTTTACCAAATTCAATCACTCCGTCATTCTCAGCTATTATTGCACTATCTTTAGGTCTTCTTGCTTCGAATAATTCAGCAACTCTTGGTAAGCCACCAGTTATGTCTTTTGTTTTTGATGTTTCTTTAGGAAGTCTGGCTAATACGTCTCCAGCTGAAATTTTTTGACCATCTTTTACAGATAAAATTGTATCAGGAACAAGATAATACCTAGCTTCATTACCATCAGCTTTTTTTATTATCTCTCCTTTTTCATTTCTTAATGTAATTCTTGGTTTTAATTCAGAATTTTTTGAAGATGATTTCCAATCAGTAACAGATTTTGAGGATAATCCAGTAGCGTCATCTAGGGTTTCAGTCAGCGAACTTCCTTCCATTAAATCCATATAATTTGCAATTCCGCTTGTTTCTGCAATAACGGGCAAAGTATATGGGTCCCATTCAGCTATTTTTTTTCCTTTGTCGATTTTTTCTCCATCTTTAAAAAATAATTTAGATCCATAGTTAACTTTATAGATAGCTAATTGACGACCATTGTCATCTTCAATGCTTAATTGAGTATTTCTGCCCATAACTATTATATTTTTTTTGGAGTCCTCAATTAAATTTTTATTTATAATGTTCAACTTACCTTTTGTTTGGGAAATAATTTGTGACTCCTCTTTAATTTGTGCTGTACCTCCAACGTGAAATGTCCTCATTGTTAATTGAGTACCTGGTTCACCTATTGACTGAGCCGCTATCATTCCAACAGCCTCACCAACACTAACTAGCTTTCCTCTTGCCAAGTCTCTACCATAACAAATTTGACAGACACCTTTTGTTGATGCGCAAGTTATTACAGAGTAAACATTTACAGATTTTACTCCAGCAGCATCAATTTTTTCACAATCAAATTCATCAATTAATTTGTCTTTTTTGATTATTATTTCACCTGTTACTGGATTTTTTATATTTTCAGCGATAACCCTACCTAAGACCCTTTCAGACAAACTCACAAGAATATTTCCGCCTTCAATTATTTCTGAAATATTTACCGAGGATCTTTTTTTCGGGTCGCATTCTGCTTTAGTAATTTGAACATCTTGAGCAACATCGCAAAGCCTTCGAGTAAGATACCCAGAATTCGCAGTTTTTAAAGCTGTATCCGCTAAACCTTTTCGTGCTCCGTGAGTTGAATTGAAATATTCAAGAACTGTAAGACCTTCTTTAAAATTTGAGATAATAGGTGTCTCAATTATTTCACCAGATGGTTTAGCAATAAGTCCTCTCATACCTGCAAGCTGTTTCATTTGAGCCTGAGACCCTCGTGCACCTGAGTCCGCCATCATATAAACTGAGTTTGTTTCAATCCTATCATTATCATAAATTTTTTCTGCAGATGAAATTTCTTTCATCATCTCGTTAGCAACTGTGTCCGTACATTTTGACCAAACATCTACTACTTTATTATATTTCTCTCCTCTGGTTATTAAACCATCTGAGTATTGTTTCTCATATTCTTCAATCTGTTTTTTTGTACTATTAATTAAACTCTCTTTAGTTTTAGGTATTAGCAAATCGTCTTTTCCAAAAGAAATACCTGCTTTAAAAGCATGTTTGAAACCCAAAGTTTTTATCCTATCACAGAAAATAACAGTCTCTTTTTGACCACAATATCTAAAAATTGTATCAATTACTTCTGAAACATTTTTTTTGGTTAAGAGTTTATTTATTAAATTAAATTTAATATTGCTATTAATTGGTAAAAGATTGGCTAATAAAAATCTCCCAGCAGTGCTCGTGTATTTCTCCAACTTATCATTTCCGTCATTATCTACCGTACGAAAGATTGAGATAATTTTTGTATGTAAACTGATAGATTTATTTTCTAGGGCTTGTTCTATTTCCTCAACACTTGAAAATATTCCCTTAGGTTTTGTTTCAGTTTGATCGGAAGCTTGGGATAAATAGTAAATACCTAATACTATATCTTGGCTGGGTACTATGATTGGTTTTCCATTTGAAGGGCTTAATATATTATTTGTTGACATCATTAAAACTCTTGCCTCGATTTGGGCCTCTAAACTTAAAGGAATGTGAACAGCCATTTGATCTCCGTCAAAATCTGCATTAAATGCAGCACAAACTAAAGGATGAAGTTCAATTGCGTTTCCTTCAATAAGCTTAGCCTCAAAAGCTTGCACACCCAATCTATGTAACGTTGGAGCTCTATTAAGTAGTATCGGGTGCTCTCTGATTATATGTTCTAAAGAGTCCCAAACTTCACTTTTTTCTTTTTCAACTAATCTCTTGGCTTGTTTAATAGTTGTAGCAAGTCCAAGCTTATCTAATCTTGCATATAAAAAAGGTTTAAATAGTTCTAGGGCCATTTTTTTCGGAAGGCCGCATTGATGTAATTTAAGCTCTGGACCAACAACTATTACTGATCTACCTGAGTAATCAACTCTTTTTCCTAATAAATTTTGTCTAAAACGTCCTTGTTTGCCTTTCAGCATCTCTGCTAAAGATTTCAACGGTCTTTTTCCAGTGCCAGTAATTACTCTGCCTCTTCTACCATTATCAAATAATGCATCTACGGACTCTTGTAACATTCTTTTTTCGTTTCTAACTATTATATCTGGAGCTTTTAAATCTAATAATCTTTTTAGTCGGTTGTTTCTATTTATAACTCTTCTATATAGATCGTTTAAATCAGAGGTAGCAAACCTACCACCATCTAATGGAACAAGTGGTCTAAGTTCTGGAGGAATAACAGGAACTGAAGTCAAAATCATCCACTCTGGTTTATTTCCTGAGGAAATAAATGACTCAATTAGTTTTAATCTTTTAATAGTTCTTTCCTCAGTTACTTTTGATTTTATTTCACTTAGGGACTCCCTTAATTTTTTTTGCTCTTTTTTTAAATCTAGATTGACTAAAATTTCCCTTACAGCTTCAGCTCCGATTCCGGCAGTAAATGAGTCCTCGCCAAACTCCTCTTGTGCTTTTAATAAAGCTTCCTCTGATATGAGCTGACCTTTTTTTAATGTTGTTAAACCTGGCTCTATAACAATAAAGCTCTCAAAATATAAAACCTTCTCGACTTCTTTAAGCTTCATATCAATTGCTAAAGAAATACGACTTGGTAAAGATTTTAAAAACCAAATATGTGCAACAGGGCAGGCTAAATCTATATGGCCCATTCTTTCTCTTCTAACATTTGATTTAGTGACTTCTACGCCACACTTTTCACAAATGATCCCTCTAAACTTCATTCTTTTATATTTTCCACATAAACACTCGTAATCTTTTACAGGGCCAAATATTCTTGAGCAAAATAAACCATCTTTCTCTGGTCTAAATGTTCTATAATTTATTGTCTCTGGTTTTTTTATTTCTCCATAAGACCAAGATTT
>MDTE01147925.1_pt1 | contig 10755 bp, 9 predicted proteins | sample 811231 | NCBI WGS metagenome assembly MDTE01 (sample SAMN05326651, study PRJNA326480) | marine metagenome | isolation source: seawater | place: Indian Ocean: Red Sea | collected 2010 | reverse complement strand
TGTAGTTAACGGTGCTTTTGGGAATTATTTAATTCCATTTTATGTGGGTGCAAGAGATATGGCATTCCCAAGATTAAATGCTGTAGCTTTTTGGCTAATACCTCCTTCCGGTTTAATGTTAATAGCAAGTTACTTTGTGGATGGGGCCGCACAGGCAGGATGGACTGCTTATCCACCTTTGAGTATAACCACACCTCAATCAGGACAAATAATTTGGATAATGAGTGTTTTATTGCTAGGAGGTAGCTCCATCTTTGGAGGTATAAATTTCATTGCAACAATTATCAAATTAAGAAGACCAGGTTTAAAACTGATGCAATTACCAATGTATTGTTGGGCAATGCTAGGAACAAGTTTATTAGTAGTTTTATCAACTCCAGTTCTTGCTGGAACATTAATATTACTTAGCTTTGATATCGTCGCTCATACTGGTTTCTTTAACCCTGTTTTAGGTGGGAACGTAGTTGTCTATCAACATTTATTTTGGTTTTATTCTCATCCAGCTGTTTACATAATGGTTCTTCCTGCTTTTGGCTTGGTTAGTGAAATTCTTCCAGTGCATGCAAGAAAGCCCCTTTTTGGATATACCACAATGGTTTTTTCCATAATGGGAATAGTTGTTCTTGGTCTAGTTGTTTGGGCTCATCACATGTTTACAAGTGGTACCCCTCCTTGGATGAGATTATTCTTTACTATTGCGACGGCATTTATTGCAGTCCCAACTGGAATAAAGTTTTTTAATTGGGTTGCCACCTTGTGGGGAGGAAAAATATCTATCAATAGTGCGATGTTATTCTCTTGTGGATTTATTGTAAATTTTGTATTTGGTGGCATCACAGGAGTTGCTCTCGCGCAAGTACCTTTTGATATTCATGTACATGATACATATTTCGTTGTTGCTCACTTTCATTACATAGTTTATGGAGGAACTGTTTTTATAATATTCTCATCTATATATCATTGGTTCCCCAAAGTAACTGGAAAAATGCTAAGTGAAAAATTGGGAATTTTACATTTTATCATTACCTTTACTGGATTTAATTTGTGCTTTGCTCCGCAACATTGGCTCGGTTTAAATGGAATGCCAAGACGAGTTGCAGAATATGATCCTCAATTCCAATTTATTAATCAAATTAGTAGTGTTGGAGCTTTCTTAATGGCTCTAAGTACTATTCCATTTTTAGTTAATTTATTTTTAAGTATCAAAAAAGGAAAGGATTCTGGGGATAATCCCTGGAATGCTTTAACTCCTGAATGGTTAACATCATCTCCTCCACCTGTTGAAAATTGGGAAGGCGAAGCACCTTTAGTTGAGGAACCATACGGTTATGGAAAACCAATATCTCAAGAAAATTAATCAAAAAACCATGACAACTCTCGATAGTTCAAAAGAAATTAAAAAGAATAATACTGATGAAAGTAAACATCATGAAGATTTTAGGATGTTTGGTTTAATAACTTTTTTAATAGCAGATGGGATGACTTTTGCTGGATTTTTTGCTGCTTACCTCACATATAAAGCAGTAAATCCTCTTCCAGAAGGGGCTATTTATGAATTAGAACTTCCCATACCAACATTAAATACAATTTTATTACTTGTAAGTAGCGCGACTTTCCATCGAGCAGGAAAAGCTCTTTTAAAAAATAAAAATTCTGAGACTCAGAAATGGTTAATAATAACTGCTCTACTTGGAATTGCCTTTTTAATATGTCAACTATTTGAATATTTTAATTTACCTTTCGGACTAACAGATAATTTATTTGCGAGTACTTTTTATGCGCTAACAGGCTTTCATGGTTTACATGTAACTTTAGGGACATTAATGATATTCATTATCTCTTGGCAAACAAGACAAAAGGGAGGAAGAATTACTAATAAAAATATGTTTCCATTAGAAGCGGTTGAATTATATTGGCATTTTGTAGATGGAATTTGGGTTATATTATTTATTATTTTGTACCTCTTGTAATAAGGGACTTATTCTTTTGAAATCTATTTTTTATTAACTTGTATTGCCACAATTCTCATTATTGGTAAGAATATATAATAAGAAAAATCATATAATGCTTGTAGGAAAAGAACTTCTCGAAAAATCTAAATTACTCAGCAAGAAATCTGAGGATGAAATAGCAAGAGGGTGTGGCTATGTTGGGCCAAGTGGAAGGGTATTGAGAAAAAGTTTTTATAGAGCACTTATTGAAGCGAAAGGTTACAAGTTAAATAATAGTAGTACTGGCAGACCTGGGAACAGATCTTCAAGAGGAAGGCAAGCAGAATTCAAAACAAAAGTTCATGGCAATGGCAACTTATTGATAGGTCATGCCTATACAAAGAAATTAGGTTTAGAGCCTGGGCAAGAATATAAAATTGATCTCAAAAAAGATTCCAAAATCATATCTCTTACCCCAATACAATAAAAATATTTATTTATTCCAGCCGTTCTCTTTAAGCCAATTTGAGGAGATTTCTGTAGAAAAGCTTTCCGAATTTGTTTTATTATTAAATTTAAGAAGTTTATCAACATATTTAATTAAGGCATCTCCTTCAAGATTGACACTATCACCGATTTTTAAATTTTTGAGATTAGTATTGTCCCATGTATGCGGAATAATTGCTATCTTAAAAATCTCTCCATGATTTTCAGATTTTGCGATAGTAAGGCTAATTCCGTTAACGGATATACTTCCTTTATCTACAATAAATTTAGAAAATTTTTTATTTTGCCATTTAATTGATAACAACCATGATTTTTCAAGTTTTTCTATTTTTTCAACTTTACCTAAGCCATCAATATGTCCGCTAACTATATGGCCTCCAAGACGATCAGAAATACGGAGAGCAGGTTCTAAATTCACTATTTGATTAAATCTGGATTTTTCTCCTAAAGTAGTTTTTTTTAAAGTCTCTTCACTTACATCTACTTTAAATTGATTTTTTGAAATCTCTTTTACTGTCAAACAAATTCCATCGACAGCGATACTATCGCCTATATTAATATCGAAAGATTGATCAAGAATTTCAATAATTAAGGAATCTTTTTCTTTTTTAAGTTTTCCTATTGACTGAATTATTCCTGTAAACATAACTCTAATTAAGATTTTTTTAAAAAATAAATATTAACTTTAATTTACTTTAAATCATTTTCTACTATAAATAAATTAATGAGTTAATAAGAAGCATCTATCATATAAAGATGATTGTTCAATCTAAGAAAAGATCATTTGGTAAAGGTTGTGATGTAAGTCTATTTACTTTAGGCACTATGAGAACGACTCAAAATCTTGACAAGATGTATTCACTTATAAAAAGTGCTCACTATGCAGGCATTAATCATATAGAAACTGCTGCTGCTTATGGTAACGCTGAAATACTGATCGGAGAGTCATTAAAAAAGTTGGAGATTGCTGAAAATATATTTCGAAAAGAATGGATAATTACTACCAAAGTTTTACCTAAAGGACATTTTACCTATCTAAAAAATAATTTCAAAAAATCACTAAATAATTTAAAGCTTAAGAAAATTCATAACCTTGCGATCCATGGAATAAATTTAGACGAGCATTTGGAATGGGTTCTAAATGGAGAAGGGGGGAAGTTTTTAAAATGGTTAAGTAAAACGGGCTTGGTTAATCAAGTTGGCTTCAGTTCGCATGGAAGTTATAAACTTATTGAAAATGCAATTAACTCTGGTATATTTAGTTTTTGCAATCTTCATTTACATTTTTTAGATCAATCAAAAATAAGCCTTGCCCAGTTAGCTTTAAAAAAGAAAATGGGCGTATTAGCCATATCACCTGCTGATAAAGGGGGCAAATTATATGCTCCTAGCAAAAATTTATTAAAAGCTTCTGCACCATACCATCCTTTAGAGCTTGCTTATAGATTTTTACTCTCAAAGGGGATCACTACTTTATCTTTAGGAGCTACAAAATTTGAAGATTTTAATATTGCAAAAAAACTAATAAACTCAACTCAAAAACTTACATATTCTGAAATTAGTGCATTAGAAAATATCGAAAAATTTGCAAATGATAAATTAAAGTCCTCCAAATGTGAGCAATGCAGATCTTGCATCCCATGTCCAAGTGAAATTCCTATCCCTGAAATACTTCGTTTGAGAAATGTATCTATTGGATATGGCCAATTAGAATTTGCTAAAGAAAGATACAATTTAATAGGGCGGGCAGACCACTGGTGGGAAGAAAAAGATGCCTCTTTTTGTTCAGATTGCAATAGATGCCTTCCAAAATGTCCAAGTAAATTAAATATTCCAGATTTATTAAAAGAGACTCACAACTTATTAGTGGATAAACCTAAAAAACGATTATGGAGTTAACGCTTGATTCCACAAATTTTCCAAATTTAACTTTGCTTCTTTATTGAGAGGCGGTAAAGACCAACTATTTTCCCAACACTTTTTAGATGGGCCAACATTATTATTTGCAAGATTAGTATTATAGATATTCTGAATATATTCATTTTTAAAAGGTAAATACCAACCCTGATTAGCTAAATTATTAATATTAGCCCTTTTTTCTAGAGATTTAATCCAATCAATCAATGTTCTATTATTCATTTTTGATTTAGTTAGGAGAAAATGCCACATTAAAGGAACCCCTATATTTGGGAAAACTATAGAAAGCCTTGAATCAAATCTTAAATATTTTTGGCATAATGAAATTGGAATAATAGCAACCGAAGCAGGGGAGTTAATTAACCAATTTATTGAATTTTTATCCTCATATAACATAGCTTGTGCTTTAAGTTTATTAAGTGCATTTTTTGCACTAATTCTTTTTGAAATTGAAATTATTATTCTTGGACTTTGAGGAAATATTATTTTTCTTTTCAACTTTTCATTAAGAAGAAAATCCCAAGAATTGTTGGCATCATGAATTAAGGCTTTATTATTTTTTATAATTGCTGCATATGGAACTACGCCTATCGGAAATAATCTATTACGATGATATTCTTTAAAACTATCTAAAAGATCTTTTGATCTATTGTCTAATAGATCATTTGAAAAAAGATTATTTATCTTTTGAAAATTTGTGAAATCTATACTATCTAACCAACCATCATTAATTAAAATAAAATCTGATTTAGATAATTTGATTTTATTTTTTTCTAATTTAAGTTTACCTAAATTGATATTTTCTTGTTGCCATAACCTAGGAAAAGTATCTTTTAAAGATTGTGGATAAAAAGAATTTTGAAAAGAAATATTTATTTTTTTTATTGAATTACTACATGAATTTAGGAGTAAAAGAAGTGATAGTTTTCCATAGTTAAGGAATTGCCTTCTTGTAGGATTTTTTTTAAACATTTAATAATCCTCATCTAAAGAAATTTGACCTAATTCCTTCATCCTTTCAAGATGAATTTGACAACTTGAAACTATTTCATCAATACTAAAACCCTTGAGCAAAGCAAAAATCGACATGCCTCCTGCACCAACACCTTCCTTAACATAACCCATTTCATAATCACATAATTCTTTATATCTTGATGACTTAAAATTCAAAGGACTTGCCAATCCTAATAAATTTACATTATGTTTATCTGCTATCAAATCTAATAAACAACTCATTGAGTTATCTTTCACCAACCATCCAGTTGTAGCTATAAAAACGTAATCAACAAATTCTTGTTTTTCTTTAAAATCAATAAATTCTAAAGCAAGTAAAATTACTGCCAGCATCTGGCTGCCCCCAGATAAAACCACAGATTTACTGGCTAATCTTGCTCCAATCAATAGTCCCATAGAGAAGGCTTGAAATGGGTCCCCAACTGATGAAATAACGTCTAGAGAATCAAAGTTATTTTTTAGATTGGCTTTTAAAAGACCAGCTTTAATTACTTTGTTTTTTAAGTTTCTTGGAGGATTAATCAAACTACTTCCTATTAAAGTTTTTACATTTAACCCAAAAGCTTCCATTACTGCCTGAGCAGTGGTAGTTCCTCCTGGGACAGATTCTGAAATAAATATGTGTGTTTTAGCAGATTTTCCAATTTCTAGTCCTTTCTTGTAAAGACTCAAAACTCTCTTTTTATTCATAGAGCTTCCAGTAGATAAGCATTTAGCTGGACCCACTAAATAATTTTCTACAATGAAATGACTAAAATAGGGTTTTTCTTTTATTCCTATAGGAACAACTATGGGACTTGCATTTATAAGCTTGGAACAGACATGACTAATCAATGCAGGAGTTACTCCTGCACTTAAAAAAGGTAATTTATATTTATGATCTATTGAGGCACCAAAAAGAAGAAACTCAGCATCTGCTAATGCTGTTTTTCTTCTGGCTTTTGGGTTGATTCCTGCTGCTGAAATACCTTGAATTTGAGATGTTTCTGTTCCTGCAATAACAAGATAGAAAATAAATTTATCAATTTCTTTTTTAAGAAAATCTATTCTTTCAAAAAATAATTTTTGGTTAATTCTATTACCAAATAAATTTACTCCCAAATACGATTTTTGCATTATTTATCTTATATCAAAGACCTAAATCTACAAGTCCATTAATCAATTTTGGAGGATCAGGAATATTTGAATTTAATCTTGGGAATAAAGAATAAGCGATTATATGTAAGGTTAAAACATAAACCATTTCTTGAAAAATTATTAATAATACTGCAACTAACTGGATAGCTCCAATCGTAGGGGAAAAGGGTAAATTAAGTAATGCAATAAATTTATCTATAAGTCCATAACTAGCTCTAGTAATTATTATCCAAAGATTATCACCAACTAAAGTTGATAATGCGAATACTCTTACAAAAAAACCGAACGTCCCAATAATGAAGCCTACACTCCAACTCAGCCACCAGTTTTTTTCTTTAAACCAAGACCAACCCAACCAAAAAGCTAATATCCCGTATGGGAATAAAAATAAAGTCCCCCTAATTGGACCCATAAGTATCAATAATAAAAGAAATTGCAATATTAGACCTTCAAATGCAGTTCTAGTTCCCCGTCTCAAATGCAACAAAATTATAGGTAAAGGTAATATTAATCTCAACAATGCCCCTCCTACAGGTAAATAATATAAAGCTACCCAAAGTAAAGATGAAAGGGAGGCTAAATAAGATGGTTCAATTATATTAAGAGCCTGATTTTTGTTAGAAAGTTTCATATTTTTTTTGATATTTAATTACTTTTTATACTTTTATTTTTTGGATCAAAAAAACGTTCAATCTTTTCTATTTCAAAATTTACATCAGAATTTCTCAAAATAGTTCTTAAATTTTCAGTGGGATCTTTTGGATCCACATCTTTTAAAATAAAAATTATTTTGTAAGATTGCGGTTGATATTGTTCTTTTTTAAGGTAGGTATTTTTCTCAGTAAGTTTCTTTATTTCTTTTAATTTTTTAATCGACTTTATATTTTTTTTGTTCTTTGGATTCTTGTTTAAATCTCTTTTTATTTTACGTTCCTCTAAATTTTTATTGTTATCACCATTTATCTCAAAATTATTAACTATCTTATCTTTTACATTTTTTCTTAAATTTTCTTTTATTCTTAATTCCTCTATAATTTTATTTTTTTCTACATTTTCCTCAAAATTATTAACTATCTTATCTTTAACGTTTTTTTTTAAATCTTCTTTTATTTTTGGCTCCTCTAAATTTTTATTATTTTCTAAATTTGCCTCAAAATTATTAACTATATTATCCTTTACGTTTTTTTTTAAATCTTCTTTTATATTTGGTTCCTCTAAATTTTTAAAACTAGTTTCAAGGAAATTTCCAATTTTCCCTCCAGAACATGATTGTAATAAAATTAAAAAAACTAATAAAAAAAACTTTTTTATTTCAAAAATCATATTTATTTTTCACTTTTTTTAATTTTTGAACTCTTTTTTCTATAAACTTTATTTTTTTTGAAAGGGGTAACATTTTTATCTTTCATTTTCTCCTCTATCAAAACCAATGCATCATCAACTACAAATTTTTCTAAATCAATATCTTTAGGCAAAGAAACATTTATTTTTCCACACTTTACATATAATCCATATCTTCCATTTAAAATTTGTATTTTATCGTTTAATTCTTTTGCTTTACCAAAATCTTTAATTACTTCTTGCCCACCTCTCCCTAATTTTGGCATTGCGAGGATTTCTAATGCACGCTTAAGATCAACCTTAAATACATCATCTTCTTTTTTTAAAGATCTATTTTCAGATTCATCTTCATTCTTGATCCATTTAATATAAGGGCCAAATCTCCCCCTATCTGCCTGAACAATTCCACCTTCAGGATGCTCTCCTAGGAATTTTGGTAAGCTCAATAGTTCTAGAGCATCGGTTAAAGATAAGTCATCTGTTTTTAAATCTTTAGGTAGAGATGCCCTTCTTGGTTTAGCTTTACCTTCTTCACTATTGCCTAATTGAACATAAGGTCCGTAAGGGCCAAACCTTAAAAAAACTTGCTCGCCAGTTTTTGGATCAGTCCCAAGATCTGAAGGGCCGCTAAGAATTTGATCAACTTTCTTTTTATCTAAATCCCCTGGGGTAATATCCATAGGTAGATTCCCTTTTGCCTGTATTTCATTACCTGCTTCATCAATTTTTACTCCCTCTAACCACGGTCCATTTGAACCAATTCTAACTACACAAGGTAAATCATCAAAATCAACTTGTCTGTAAGCTTTTCCATCAATATCTCCTTCTGTTTTCTGCACTTTTAACTCAAGACCATTTTTACCTTTATAAAAAGTCTCTAAATACGGTAACCACTCAAGATTTCCTGAAGAAATTTCATCTAATGAGGATTCCATTTTTGCTGTAAAAGTCGTATCAACTAGATCAGGGAAGTGTTCCTCTAATAATGCAGTAACCGCAAAAGCTGTAAATGTAGGAGACAATGAGTTTGAGGTAATATTTGCGTAGCCCCTATCAACAATTGTTCCAATAATACTTGCATAAGTAGATGGTCTTCCTATACCTTCCTTTTCTAAAACTTTAACTAATGCGGCTTCAGTGTATCTAGCTGGGGGTTTAGTTTCATGATAAGTAACATCTTTATCAACCACTTCTAGAGTGGACCCAATAGTTAAATTAGGCAACATTACTTCTTGTTGCTCTAATGATGCGCTTGGATCATCACTACCTTCTACATAAGCTCTAAAAAATCCTGCAAAATCTATACTTTTCCCGCTTGACCTAAATAATCCTTCGCCAACTTCTATTTCAGCATTTATCATTGTTAATCTGGCTTCAGCCATTTGACTTGCAACAGTTCTTTTCCAAATTAATTCATATAGGGAAAGATCTCTCCCTGACAAATTTGTATCATTTGGATCTTTAAATACTTCTCCAGCAGGTCTGATAGCTTCATGAGCTTCTTGAGCGTTCCTTGCATTTGAATTAAATTGACGCACTGAGCTTGATAAATATTCTTTCCCATATTTGGAAGTTACACATTCTCTCGCTGCTCGAATTGCTTGTTCAGAAAGATGCACCGAATCAGTTCTCATATATGTGATAAAACCCCTCTCGTATAAACCCTGAGCACATCGCATTGTTTCTCTTGCCGATAGTCGAAGTTTTCGATTAGCTTCTTGTTGCAAAGTACTAGTTGTAAAAGGGGGAACAGGCCTCCTAATTGTGGGTTTTTTTTCTATTTTGAGAACTTTCCACTTTTCTTTGGAAAAAGATTTGAGTAAGCTATGAGCTCTGTCTTTATTCAGAATTAAAGATTTATTACCTTCTTTTAATTTACCTGTCTGCTCATCAAAATCAGCGCCGTTGGAAATTTTATGGCCCTCTAGACTAAATAACTTGCTTTCGAAAGTGATATTATCTTTCATCAAAGAAGCTTTTAATCCCCAGTAAGAGGCTTTTTTAAATGCTCTCCTCTCTCTTTCTTTATTAACAAGCAACCTAACAGATACAGACTGAACGCGACCTGCAGAAAGTCTGGGAGCTACTTTTTTCCAGAGTAATGGAGATAATTCATATCCAAAAAGCCTATCGAGTATTCGTCTTGTTTCTTGGGCTTGCACTAATTCCATATCAATTTCTCTTGTCTCATCAAGAGCCTTATTGATAGCCTTTTTAGTAATTTCATGAAAAACCATCCTTTTGGTTGGAATTTTTGGTTTAAGAATCTGAATTAAGTGCCAACTTATACTCTCTCCTTCCCTATCTTCATCAGTTGCCAATAGCAATTGAGAAGCATCTTTTAAAGCATTTTTTAAATCTTTAACAACCTTCTTCTTTTCCTTTGGAACAATATAAAGTGGTTCAAAATCCTCTGTAGTATTTACACCTATCCTTGACCATTTTTCTTTTTTAACTGATGCAGGGATTTCAGCAGCTCCTTTTGGAAGATCTCTTACATGTCCCATAGAAGCTAAAACTTCATAATTAGGAGGCAAAAACCTTCTTATAGTTTTTGCCTTTGTAGGACTTTCAACAATAACAAGTGTGTGATCCAAGGTCTATTTCAATAAATTGGTGGATTTTTCAATCAATTAAGGCATATTATGATTAATTGAAAATTCTTCAAGCAATATTACTAGAGAATTTCAAAAATCATACCCACAAATTATAATCAAGTTAAGATTAACTCTTACATACTTATAATCAAACAATCAACTTAATTAAGTGTCCAACGAAATCTTTACAATTAATTTAAATGCCCAAGCAATTATTCCAGAAGCTTTCATTCTGATTGGTATTGTTGGCACTCTTCTTGTAGATCTAGCTGGTGAAAAGACTGCCTCAAGGTGGGCGCCTTTAATTTGTT
>MDTE01136555.1_pt1 | contig 10755 bp, 14 predicted proteins | sample 811231 | NCBI WGS metagenome assembly MDTE01 (sample SAMN05326651, study PRJNA326480) | marine metagenome | isolation source: seawater | place: Indian Ocean: Red Sea | collected 2010 | reverse complement strand
GAGCTTGAAAAAGCTAATAATATTGCAAGTTTTCTGTAAGGATTTCCTGAAAAGGGACCCAGATGGATTATTTTTTCATCTAAAATAATTTCTTGCTCATGCTCATGAAGTATTTTCTTTTTCTTGAAAAATTTTCTTCCTAGAAAAAATAGAATAAAAATAAGTAATCCAATAAAACTGAAACCTAAGACTGTTTCCATAATGTTCTCCATTCAAAATAATTCATCGTTATTAAAAGAACGTTTGGCGTCTTGAATCGTTACAAAAAATTAACAGCGGCAGTAAATATGACGTTTTACTTCATCTGATGCGAAGCCGATATCTACACTTTCAATTATTGACATATCAACAAAATAGTTTCTGTCAGCTCTTGGAGAATTTATATCATTATTAATAAATGAATCTTTATTGCCCTCATATAATGCATACATAACTTGATATTTATCGACTCCTAATTCACTTGCTAAATTAATTGCTGTACTCCAAAGCGTTGTTATCTCAGCTCCGTTAACAAATATTTCTTCGGGAATATTAATCTCCTCTTCAATAAATATTTCGTTTTCCAATTCAGCTACCTGGATAGGTGGAGTGCTCTCAATGGATTCCAATGGAGTGAGTAAAAAATTAAATCCAAAGATAAGAAAGCCTGCAGCGATAGCAAATCCAGCAGCCGGTTTAAACCAAGAAACTTTTTTCTGTTTTGGATTTAAACCTTCATCAATAATTTGATCAAATCTATTGCTTGTTTTCTTATTATGAATAGAGCCATAAAAGCTAGTTAGATTTTCTTCAGATTTTAATAAATTTTCATAAAATTCTCTTGCTTTTGAATGTTGGTCAATTATCTCTTTGAGTTCAGAAGAATCCTCGTATCTTGCACCAAGATCAATTAAATGAAGAATCCTCATTTTTATCTTCTCATTCATGCTCCCTCCCCATACTCTCAGCAAGTCTAATTCTTGCTCTATTAGCTTTGACTCTTAAGTTGCCTATGCTGATAGGACCTAAAACCTCTTGAATCTCTTGATAACTGTGGCCCAAAGCAAGCATGGCTAAGATTGTTTGATCTTCTTCATCCATGCTTTCAAGAAAGGTTAGCATCTCCTCAAACTCTCTTGTCTCTTGAAGCTTGCCTTGCTCAATTAGCTGAACAGAATTAGCTTCTATTGAAACCATTCTTTTATCTTTTCGATACTTATCAATAAAAGAATTTTTGAGGACTGTTTTAGCAAATGCAATTTTGTAATTGGACTTCATAAAAACTTCTTTTTTTTCTAAAAGTTTGAGAATGGTTACTTGAATTAGATCCCAAGCGTCGTCTTCATTATTTTTGACTAAAACCATTGAATAACCCATCAATTTCTTTGAAACTTCTTTAAGCAGTATTTCAAAAGACAATTCTTCTTTATTAGTATTTTCATTTCTATCACTAATATTTATTGATACCAAGCTAACATCTTTCTCTAAATATTCTTTGTCATACTTATCAGCAACAGCTTTCATAAATCCTCGACTATCTTTTATATAACGTTGTAAGTTTCAAAAAGTTACACATTATTTAAAATTTGCTTTAGTTGTGTAATAGATATCGCCTTTATACTCAAATGAGTACCATTCTCGATACCACGGATAGAGATTTTCAGAACTACCTGAATCTCTAATTGTTTTTATTTCATCTTTTATAAATATTTTCTGGGAATTCTTAATATGTCCTAGATAGTTCCCAGATAATCCGCCCTTTAAGGGCATTTGATACACAGCGCAAGGAATATTGCAATTTATTCTCAAATAGTCATTAATGCTTTCTTTTGTTTCCACCCACGCACTGGGCACCTCATTACCTTGACACTTAGGTATGCCGTTTTTGAATAAGCTATAGTGATTGTACCTGGAGCGTATTTGGACAAATTCATCACAAGTTACTCTTCCTCCACCATATGACAATGACCCTATAAGACTTATTTTTAACTCATTATTGTCTGCAGGTAATGCAGGCATTATTAAAAAAGTTAAAAGTGTTATTAAAACTTTACTCATCTGTTGCCTTTAAAAATAGTTCAAACATTTGATAGCATTTGTTTGCTTGTTTAGTTGATTGGTCTTTATATTTAAAAGACACTACTCCTAGGGCAATAACTAACATAAAAATAACTCCTAAATATCTAAAATCTTTTTTTTCCATACATTTTTTCCCATGCTAAATTTACTCTTTCTGGTCCAACCCATAAGTATTCTGCGAACAAATTATCGCAATCCCATGGACGATGTTTTGAACGCACAAAATCTGCTGCCTCTCTTAAAATCCTATCCCTAACATCTTCAGGAAGTCTTGGTGTTGGATAGAAGAAATCTTTTATCCTGCAGGCTATATTTTCGGCTATCCTTTCCAACTCATAAGCGATTAACCAATAGATAATTGTTCCTAAAAAAAGGAAAATAGACCCTACGATCACTAATACAACATTCACAATAATAAAAATGCTTATTCCAATAATGACATGCATGAATAACATCTCTAGGAGACCTAACTCAGACATAGCTTCTTCCCGTTAGCTCATATATTGGATCTTTAATCAGTCTTCGAGAATAGATTTCAATATGAGGCATTTTTACCTCAAGAAGCTCAAGCTCGGTAAGATTGTTTTCTATTGCATACTTTGTAATTTTTGCTTGATATTGCTCCATTTGATTAAATACAAAACTAAACTCTTCGGTAGCTAGGAACTCTATATCGTCAACTAAATGTAGATGAAAGCTTTTTGCGATTGAGCATAGCTCTCTAAAATTTTTCATATATCCTGCTAATGAATGTATCAGCTCTTTGCAATAATATTCTTTTAGTTCTTGGTTTGATCTACTGCCACATAATTTACTAGCTAAGATTTCAAACTCAAATTTAAAAGCTTCATAAGATTTTTTGCCATTAAGAGTTGCATTCATCATTTCTTCCGCATTCAGGAATATGTCTTTAATAGCCTCTGCTTGTTTAATAATTTTTTCGGTATCAGAGGTTTCATCTATACTAGAAATGAGATGATAAGTTTCAATGAATCCTACTTCAAATTGTCTTGAAGCTAATGCAACATTATTTTCATAACTGCTCTCATCGCTAAAAACTTTGTAAGATTGATAAAAATTTAAGTTTTCCTGCGCAATGTCCGTAAAAGAGCTTATAAAGTCATCATCCTCATTTTGAACAGATTTTTCGAAATTTAGTAGCTCAATTAATACATGAGCATGTTGACTAATAATATCTAAACACTTCTTATGTTTTCCTTGTGCCTCCTGTTTTTTATTATCAGCATCATTAATTATGTCTATCGCCAATAAACCTTGATCCTTTGCTCTTCGTTGTGTTGCAGCAAAGACCTCTATCTGATCTGAGTTTATAAAGCTATCAATATCGGAAGCAATCCAAGTTGCAAGATAATATTTAGCTCTAAGCTCTAAAAATAAACGATCTTGCTCTAAGTCTTTTCCAAAAAATTTCATGTTTAAAATCCTGTTACCACCATTAATGCCATTAAAAATAAATAAAATAATAAAATCATAATTTGCCCTACATGAATCTCTGCCTCTACCGAGAATTGCCAACCAAACTTAAACAGCAAACTAAATAAAAAAATAAAAGTAACCCCGAGGAAAAATAAGAAGGTTGCACCAGATAAGTACCCCACAATCAAAACGTCACTAATTAGATAAATGATTGCGAAAATCGATCCTGCTAAAGGAATTGAATTATAAAAACTATGCAGAGTCTTCGAACTCCTCGCCCATTATTTCTACTAACTCAGAATAGTTATTTATTTTATTAAAATTATGTGTATACAGTAATCCATCTGTCACCAAGCAAGAGCGCCTGGTAAATCCTAAACTATTACTATCAATCTGAGGATTCTCAGTTTTCAAAACACCCTTCTTAATATATCCATCATCTCCTGAAAAAATGGCATGCATTGCTTCGAGAATTATTTTATGACGCCTTAAAAACAATCTTGAACCAAAGGTTTCCATAGCGTCTCCCATTCTATCTACTCCTTGTTTTGAAGTTAAAAACTTACTTTTTTCACCTAAAAATTCATACATATCATATGGACCCTTGATGCAATGCCTATATTCAAGTGATCCTCTTGTTTCAAACCAAGGTTTAATCTTATTTAATGACGAAGACCCTGAATAAATTGGAATGTAGTGCTCCATTCTCAGGAGATCTGAGTCTTGTCGTGAAATTTTCTTAAAGTATATGAGTGTCAGCCATGCCCATAAACCCTGATCATTCAAATCATCTTCTTCTATAAGGTCTTTAAATTGAGAATGTAGATATTTTGCTAGCTCAAACCTGCTTGCAAAATCTTTATGAGCTTCTATCTCTACTTTGTTTGAAATGCATTCTAAATATTGTTGATTATTAAGAATTTCTTGTGTTAAATCTAAAAGATTATTTGTCTTTCCATAATTTTCTTTACAGAGAGTTTTAAGGAATTTTAATCCCTCAAGATTTAATTTTTTTACTTCTATTTTATTTTTTGACATATCAATCGCTCATAAAATTTTTAATAAATAACTGTTTATATTTTTGGTTTTTTGAGAAATTTATTGTGGCTTTCCTAGCCCAATCCTCTGCTTGGTTTTGACTTGCATCTGCATCTATAGTTTCTTCATTGAACTGAGAAGCAAATTCATGCCATTTGTAGTGCCATGAACCACCATCGGTTATTCCAGAAAAATTTTGGTCAAACATGCACATCAAAATGTTGTAAATGGATGTAGGCAAAATTGTACTCTGAAGTGCAAAGTCTCCCTTTAGCTTCTCTGGAAGACCGTCTATTGATGAATTCATTACAAGCTTTGGAAATTCGTGGCCATCATCTTCAGGAAGTTCCAGAATCCATAGCGCATCACCAATATCTTCAAGACTAACTGGAAGAATGCTCTTGTAAACAGAGCTATTAGGATGTCTCCACTCTGAATACCCACAATAAAAAGCTTTGTTTTTTGGAGTAACTGTAAGGCGTACAGATATCAATCCTCGACTTTCACTAAAATCAAATAATTTTTTGGGAGCTTCCTGATTAGCAAGAGTTCCAATAGGCTCATCTTGTACATCGCTCCTTCCTCTTTTAACTTGAATTGAAAGTTCACATTCATCATCAAAGTGATAGCTTTCAAGATCGATGTGATCTACTTCTAATGAAAATGAATCATCTGGAAAATTAGAAATCTTTGAAAGCTGTGTTACATCAAAATGCTGGTGGTCAATTATGACTGCTTGATAAGGTGAAAATTTAATGTTTTTAGTTTTCATATTAATTTAAAGTTATTTTTGCATTAAATGCATTTTTTGAGTCAAAACTATCTAGCTCCAAAATAAAATCTGGATCTAAGACCTCTAATTCAAGTTGATCTCTTTTTTTACTAATTACTTTAATGTTTTCTTCTTTAATGATTGTAGAGTTTGTAAAGCCTTTATCAGCTAAATCAAAGTATTTAGATTTTTCAAATATATAAGTGGAAGTAACCTTAATTACTATGTTTTTTGGCATTTCTTCTTTTTTAAAGCTATCCTCTCCAGGCTCGATTACGACTTGATCTGGAGTGATATATAAATCAACTAGATCTTCTTTTTTGTATGAAGGACGAGGTGGTGTTGGTTTTCTTTTTTTTCTTTTCCTGACTCTTTTAGATTTATTTGAGGTTGGCTCAGGAAAACCAAGAATATTTGAGAACAGATCTTCGACCTCATCTGGATTCAGCCTATTTAATAATTCATATGTCCTTACTGTACTTTTTCTTATTCTGCTCAATGCTGATCTTACTTTGTTAAAAGTGCTTTTGCCTAAGTCCTCAGAAAAATTATTGTGATCTGGCATTTCACACGCAGCCAAGAACTCACAAAGATCTTTATCTTCAACTTCTACAAATGCATAGACAAATCCACTTTTACCTTTAATCTTTTTCTCTTTTGAAATTTTTAACCAATTCCTATAAAACTCCTCTCTATGATCTGAAAGAGATTCATCACCTTTTTTTAAATGCACATAATAGTTTGTTGTTTTGCTTTTATTGTCAGATTTTTTATTTACCTGTGCGACAAACTTAAATGAGATCATCTCACCATCATCAAATTTTTGTACTGCAATATTTTTTTTATCTTCCTCAATAAATGAATCGAGCTCACTCCCCTCCCATGAGCTATTTATTAATATAGCTTCATGCTTGTTAAATGTTCTTACTTCATCTATAAAATCAAAATATTTTGCTTCATCTGGGAATAAGGATTTAAAACGATCTTCAATATTTTCGGCATTAATTTCCCCATCACCAAAATCTAATCTCAATGAACCTTTTGCAATAGCCCAAATGAATTCTCTAAGGATATATTTCTCTAAATCAATAAGGTTTGTGAGTGACTTTATTTCTTTATTCTTATCAAACATTGACAGGGGTGCTGGAATTGCCCATGAGGTACCAAAATCATCATCTTCTCTCGTAAACTTAAAAACATCTGACACTTTTTTAATATGCTTTTTCTCCTTAATGGGATTCCATAATCTTTGTAGCGCCTCTCTGCCTCCAGTAGCTAGATCTTTATATATTTCATCTTTCTCTAAATCTAGGGAAGTTAGCATGGCAAAGTTGTCATAGATTTCATCTTTGTTTTCAAGGCGTGGTTTTTTTTCAAATTCGACTCTTCCTCCAACTGCAATATCTTTATTACCATCACTTCGATTAGTTTTTGCTATTACAGCTCTGACACCAGATATCATATTCAAAGCAACCTTACCAACACCTCTTCTTCCTCCTTTTGAACCAGTTTTTGATTCACGCATTTGGCCAAACCAAAAATTTGACCAGTGATTGTCAATCAGTGAAGTTGGATTATGATCATAAGTGCCAGTTAATCCAATAGTATTGAATTCTTCCATAACTAATGAGGAATAAGGGTCACCTAGAATTTCTGTGTTATTAACTTTGTGAAGGGCATTAGTCTCTTTAAATAAGTCATCAATGAAGTCCTTGTCATCCTTAGATTTCATTTTAACTATTTTGAATTTTAGCAACGGAACTTTTCCACTAATTGCAGCATCTATAAGATTTTGGATTAGCTCTCTTATGAATATTAAGCTTAATGGATCTGATCCACTTTTTTGGAACTGTTTTATTCCTGTATTTTGGTCTTCTCTTGAAAAGTCACCACTTCTGGTAAAAAATCCAAACATATTACCTCCAAATCCTCCTATCAATTCTATATGCCGTTACTAATACTCTACCATGAACAATCAATGCAGTATTCTCAATTTGCTTTTGAAACTTTTTAAAAAATGGATCTGATAACAGTTCTCTGTTCTTTTGCTTTTGTTTTTTTGTATTAAAAATATATCGTACATCCTGGTGAGAATTAGTTTTCAATCCGTTATCAAAGATGAATTGCACTATTTCTTTTGTTAAACCTCTTTGTTGAATTCTTTTTTGAGCGTGACAAGTAAACTCAAGTGGTAAATTTTTGGTTTTGGTAATTTCTTTAATGGGCAATATATTCTCCTTTTTTCAATGGCTTTTGGTCAATTAATGTTTATTTATTTGTAAACGTGACCGCCTAACGTTTGTTACAAATAATTATTTTTTTTCAGATGACCTGAATTTAAATTTCTGATCACTCATTTTTGATTTAAATTTTAAAAGCATTTCATTCAAAGACGCTCTTAAATGCCTCTCCATTTCACTGATTTGATCATCGGTGTAATGGTAATGAGACCTGTTGGAAAGATTTCCAATTGAATTTAAATAATGCGTAGCTTTTGCAACTCTTTTTTCACATAATTCAGTGAATTTAATGGATTTTTCCTCTTTGCTTCTACTCATTTAAAGATATCCTATCACAATATATTGATTTTGTCAAGCACAATCTATTAATATATGTAATATACAACGAATACTATATATAATAATAAATATTTGTCAAGTTATAATTATATGTATTTATTGATCTTATGTGCTATATCAGCAACAATCCTTGGTACAACAGCATTGCCAAATTGCTTGTAATGCTGGGCTTTAGAGCAGATATTGGTTGGAAATCCATTTAAATGGCCATATTTTATTGCTAAATCATTATCAAAACCCATCAATGCCCTAGCCTCATTCAAAGTTAACCTTCTAGGTCTTCGCCAATATTTCTGCTTAATTAGTATTTCAGCCCCATCTTTTGCGTATCTGGCACTCAGGGTGTTAGCGCACTTACTAAAATCCTCAATCAAAGAATATCCAAAACCAGTTTTCCCTTTGTGTCTCTCTTTATGTCGCTGTAAAGCTTTCCAAGTCCCTTCAGGAAGCTCAAAAGATTTGTCTGGAGTTTCTTCAAGGATCGAAGAAAGTTTTTTTACCTCTTTACCATACGACTCCCGGATAGATATTAAATCTTGCTCCATATAATTTGCCGCTTCTTGATTTTCTAAAAAATATACTAAGAAGATTCTATATCTGTTTTGCGGGACCCAAAACTTTGCGTTGATTATTGCCATACTTCCGCAATAACCAAGATCCGTTAATTTGCTGTTGATGGTATTCATGGTGTGGCCACCATCATGGGTAACCAGCGTTCTAACATTTTCTAAGAAAACCACTTTTGGTCTTTTTGCAGTAACTATTTGCTCAATGCGTTCAAATAAATTACCCTGGGAAGGATCCGAAAATCCTAATTTTTTACCAGCATTCGAGAACGGCTGACAAGGGAAGCCTCCACATAAAATATCATGAGAAGGAATTTCATCAAGGCTAATGTCCCAAATAGATCGAGAATCATGTCCATCCTCACCAAACCATTGTGTATAAGTTTGATTTGCATATTTATCATAATCATTTGAAAAAACATGCTTGCAATTTGCAAGCTCCATCCCAATTCTAAATCCACCTATTCCTGAAAAAAGGTCAATGAAAGTATTTTCTTTTTTAATTTGCATCATCAACTAAAATATTCAATTGATTCCATAAGACCTAAAGGTTTCAAATCATTCAAAACTTTTAGTATGTTTTTCTTCTCGAGCGACATGGGTTGAGTTTTTTTAAATTTTCTTTTGCCGCCACCAAACTCATAATCTTGAAAGTCATAATTATCAAATTCAAAGAGAATTTTAAGAGCTTGGAGTCTAGATACTTCCCTTTTTCCACCTTTATCAACACCAGATCGCAAGTCAGAAGCTTTCGTTAATACAGTTGATTGATCAATCAATATTGAGAATTGATTGTATAAAGAATCCTCTTCATAACCCTCTTCTCGGTCCTCTGAAATCCTTTTAATATTTTGTCTTGCAAGACTATCCCCCTTTTCTGAGCATGCTTCCTTGAGTGAACTTAGAAATATCTGAGTCATGCCATTTCTTTCCTCTTTATATTCGATGTCCTCGATTCTTGCTTTGATATCATTTTCATTAAGACCCTTTTTAGATTGCCTAAATTGGATTAATCCATGATATAAAGCAATTCTTCTCAAATAGTAATTATCGGTTATTTCAGTCAGTTCGCCCAAAATGCTAATAAGATCTTGATGGAGCATCTCTTTTTCAAACAAAAAATCCTTATTAGATTTATTTTGTAAGTAAGAAAGTAAATCATTATTAGAATTAAGGTTATTTTTTATATCATGGTAAGTAACTTCTTCAGGGCAACCTTTGCATATCCATTTAATTCTGTAAGCTATATCTTGTCTCTCTTTTTGATTGAATTTATCTTTCATGTTTTCATATTAGTAAAAAATTTCTTTAGCATCATGAATATATTTTCACGTGTTTCCCTAAAAAGAGATTCTTGCTGGAGCCCCGAGACTCCATCAATAACAGGATCAGGATTAGGCCAGTGTATTTTCTTAACGCCGCTTTCCATGACAGGGCAAACCTCTTCAGCGCATAAGGTAATGACAAAATCTAGATTACACAAAAACTCTTCATCTAAGTCTTCAATACTCTTTGATTTTTGTTGAGATATATCAATACCAATCTCTTTCATTGTCTTCAAAGCACCATCGTGGATAAAGCCTGATGGCGACGAGCCTGCGCTTTCAATATAAAATTTTGAAGGAAGCATTTCTCTTGCAAGACCTTCAGCAATTTGGCTTCGAGCTGAGTTGCCAACACAAAGGAATAATATATTAGTCATAGAATCTAAGATACCACCAGACTAAAAGAAATTGAAAAAATATTTTGTTACCATTGATGCATAACAATGAAGATATCAAAAGAAAGATTACTCAATAAAACTTCTGCTCATGAACCTGAATTTATAGAGGCATTAGATCTTTTAGTAGATGACATTAATGAAAATAAAGAAATAAATATATTTGGCATTATTGCTTTTATGCATCAATTACATAATCGGATGAATGTTAGAGAAAAGATTTATAAGTTTGCAGCAAATAAAGATATGCCTGACCCAGCAGCACCAATTATCGTAACAGGCCTTCCTCGATCAGGAACCACTTTTCTCTTTGATATTCTTTGCAATGATGCAGATCATAGAAGTCCACTTTACTGGGAAATAACAAGACCTCTTCCATGGCTAAAAAAAGGAAGTTGGCGAGAGTCGCTAAGGATTTTTGCAACTGATGCTGAGCTTCGTTTTGCTAGGCTTGTAGTACCCATGCTCGATGCCATGCACAAATTAAGAGCTCTATCTCCTGAGGAGTGTGAGCAATTTAATACGGTGTCAGCAAAAAGTGTTGTCTATATTTATATGTCTCATCTTCCAAACTATAAAAAGTTT
>MDTE01068275.1_pt1 | contig 10755 bp, 10 predicted proteins | sample 811231 | NCBI WGS metagenome assembly MDTE01 (sample SAMN05326651, study PRJNA326480) | marine metagenome | isolation source: seawater | place: Indian Ocean: Red Sea | collected 2010 | reverse complement strand
CTCGGGTTGTTTTTTCTGAAGACAAGCCCCCTCCATCACGCCGAATTCGAACCGGCTGGGCAATCAACCTCTCGGTGGTTTCATCTTCACGTTGAGAGAGACGAAGCACCATTCCCCTCGCCGGGTGAGACGCGCTACCAACAGAACAAATCATTCTCGCTGGAAAAAACATGATTCCTTATGATTTGCCCATGGCATTGCGATCCCTGCCCGCTGTCGTCCTTCTTTTGCTCATCCTCTGCGCCTCAAACCTCCCGGGGAGCGAGCCCCCCTTTGTCGAGTATCCGGCCGATTTAAAACCTTACCTCGCTACCCTTCACCAACGCCCAGGAAGCCTTTCATTCCAGGGCGAATCCGGCCCGGAACTTGAGCGCTGGCGTCGGAAGGCACGAGGCAGACTCAAAGATCTATTAGGGCTGAAGTTGATGGAGCAGACGCTCAAGGAATTTGAACCCCGCGTGGAACTTTCCCCCGCTCAAGAGCGCACCGATCACCTTCGCTTCTCCGGCACCATCGAAACCGAACCCGGGATTCGAATCCCGTTTTGGCTCCTGAAACCCAAGTCCATCGGATCCCGCCCCCACCCTCTGGCGATTTGCTCACACGGCCACGATCGAATCGGACGGCACACCTACGCCGGGGTCTGGCGCAACGAGGCCCATCGACAACAGGGGACGAACCGAGGCGGACCGATCGGGATTCAAGCCGTTCGACACGGTTTCATTGCCCTTGTCCCGGCGACCCGAGGCCTCGCCGAGGAAATCGAGCTTCCCGATCTCAAAGGCCGGCATGGAAAGCGTCCGTGCCGGGCTCAACTGATTCACGCGCTGATGGCCGGCCGAACGGCGGTGGGCGAACGAGTTTGGGATCTCCAGCGACTCCTTGACTGGGGACTCACTCAACCTGACGTTGATCCCTCCAAGGTCTTGATGATGGGGAATTCCGGAGGGGGGGTCTTGACCGTCCACACCGCCGCAATCGATCCACGGATCAGCATCGCCGTACCCAGTTGCTCGTTCACCTCGTTTCGCAGCCGGGAGGGCTACATCTTCCACTGCGATTGCTGTCTCATTCCCCGGGTTCAAGTCGAACTGGGCGACTTCTCTGATATCGGAGGACTCATTTCACCTCGCCCGCTGCTCGCCATCAACGGCCACACCGACGGGCTCCACCATCGACCCGCAGTCGAAAGGGCGGTCGCCCGAGTCCGAAGAATCTACCGGGCGGCTGGCGCGACATCCCAATTCCGACACCTCTGGGGAGCAGCTGGCCACCAATTCTATCCTGATCTGATGTGGCCCCTCATCCAACAATGGCTGAACCACGAAGAGGGGCGCTTCCACCGCGATCCCGCGACCGGCTTACCTCAGTCAGCGCCCCCGGGCTCTTGAACGTGGCGGTAAGTGAAGCAACCGAGGTCAGAGGAGCAAGGTCCCGGCGTGTCCAGAACAACGGTTCGGGTGGTGATCGGATCGTAAGCTCGCCGGTGAGCGACCGCCGCCTTCACGACGACCGCCCTGAAGTCCGAAAGATCAATGCCCTGGCTCGACCACTGCCCGAGATCGAAGGGAGGTGTCCGTTGACTCGTCAACAAAATGGTGATCCCATCCACCCGAACGACGGCGCTGGCTCCCATGTCAAAGGTCCGCCCGGAAAGGGATGCCAGATGACTTGCCGAGTCCTCCAAGGTAAAGACCCCCGGCCCCTTTCGCACCAGTTCCCCTTCGACACAGACCGGCCCCCGATCAAATCGACTCCCCTTCCCTCCCAAAGATAGAGGCGTCCTAGATCCTACCGCAACGGACGTCAAACGAGAAACCGTTTCCGGATCCCAGAGACAAACTACCGCCCGCTGAATCTGATGCTCCAAGAGCAGCCGAAGCGCACCCGTTCCGTCCCCCGGCGCGCCCGCTCCGATGTTGTCCGAGGGCTCGACCAAAACGGTGAGCCCCTGCCATTCCCGCTGGAGCCCTTTGATGGTCTCTCGGATTGAGCCCCCCCCTTGCGCGGGTTCGACCTCCAGGGCGCAGGCCTGCGATTCCAGTGGGTCAAAGTATTCATCAAACCGTCGATCCCGGCGAAACGACACCACCTGAAAGCTGAGTCCCCGCCCCGGCGAATCGCCATAGGCGAAGCCAGCCGTGACATTCAACACTTCGACATCGGGATCAGCCGCCTCGATCTCACGAGCACTCTGCTCAAGCGTCCGCATCGGCTCCGAATCGGTCCCCGTGTGAATGGGGGGCCAGCAAAGCTGAGTCTGTCGAAGCGCCACTCGAGGACGCTCCCCTCGCTCCAAGGCCTTCTGCAGCAGACCGACCGCCCGCACGGATGCCTCGGCCGCATCCGAGTGAGGATTCCTTCGATAAGCGACCAACCCGTCGGCCAGTCGGGCCATTTGAATCGAAAAATGGGCGTGTAAATCGTACACACCGCACAGCGGAATGAACTCGGCACCCTCCAGCCCTCGAATGCGCCGCAGCAGTTCCCCTTCCACATCAGGCAACGACTCGGTGACCATGGCTCCGTGCAAGACGAGAAAGATCGCCGACACACCCGGCTCCCAACATGCCTCAAGCCGTTGCCAAAAGGTCTCGAAAACCTCGTCTCTGACCAATCCACTCGGAAGCGCCCTGCCATCAACCCCCCAAACAAATTCCCACCCCAGTTCCGCGCCTCGCTCAATCGCAGCGCCTAACGGGGATCCATCCCCAATCTGCTTCGCCAACGCCTCGCCCTGACTCAAACGAAACGCATCAAGTCCCGTCCGATCATCGAGAAAACAATGGGTCTCATGAAACAACCCGGCGAGGAAAACCCTCGGTTTCAAACGCGAACGGGTTTTCAAAACAACCCTCTCCATCACAAGATCCCGTGTTTTTTAAAGGCCTCAGAAACGGGCATACCCGCTGCCAGATCTTCTCGAACCGAATTCTCACCCGATTGTTTCGCCTCGGCCGCGGAAAGTGCATCGTCAATGGCGCGGTCCGGAATCACCACCACACCGTCTCGATCTCCAAGAATCCAGTCGCCCGAGGCGATCTGAACTTGATCAATCACCACGGGCTCACCGATCTCAACCACATCGATTCGGCCCAAACTATCAGTGGGACGACAACCGATTCCAAAGACCGGAAAGGGGAGTTGCTCCAGGCGCCAAAGATCACGGCAGCAAGCGCTCATGACTACGCCCCGCACCCCCTTCGCCAGGCACGCCGTCGAGAGGAGTTCTCCCCAAAAGGAACTCCCAACATGGTGTCCTCCATCCACAACCAACACATCGCCCGACTTCATTTGCTCGATCGCACCCATTTCAAGCTGGTAGGGCGCTTTCGGGATTGTGGACACCTCGACCGCTCTGGCCGTGAATACTCGGCCCGACACCATCACTTCCCGGGTCAGCGGACGAATTCCGGGACTCAGTGTCTGCTCCCGAAAACCCATCAAGTCGAGGACATCGGCCACAACCGCGGAATAGAGGGACTCCAAGCGAGAGATCGTGGATTCAGATTCCATGGATTCCCACAAGCTGACAGATCAGCCCTCCGCCGTCAACCGGGCCGAAAGTGAGTCCCGGCCACTCGTGGCGCCAAAGCATGGCCGTGAAGAAACCGCTGATGAGAATGAACAATGGCATCCGAAAACCATGACTGGCCCATGGAACGCATCCAAACCGTGAAAACGATGCCGCCTTGATCATCGGCTCCCAACGAGCCATGGGACCTCCCAGCTCCCCACCGAAGGCAACCGCACTTTTCTTCAGAAACGGAACGCGTCAATGGAGTCAGCCGTGTGCAAACAAAACTCGCTCACGAATCCCATTCGAGGTAGGATCCGTCCGTTTTCAATCCCCCCCAACCTTCAGGAATTCAAAGCAACTCCTCAAACTCACCAAGCCGCCTCCTCTCGCATGCAACGACTCTTTACCACGCTGATTGTCCTCGCTCCCCTCGCCTTTCCGCTGCCATCCTGGGGCGGCAAACCCAACGTGCTCATTCTTTTCACGGACGATCAACGGGCGGACACCATTCAGTCGCTTGGGAATCCAGACATTCACACCCCTCATCTCGACACTCTGGTGGAGACGGGACACCATGTCTCCTCCGCCTACTGCCTGGGTTCGAACATGCCAGCTGTCTGTCGCCCCAGCCGGAATATGTTCCTCTCGGGACGGACCTACTTCCGGTGGACGCATCCGCCGGAAGGGACCCCCCAACGAAACGCCCCGGCGCTCGGCAACACACTCCCGGCAACCTTCAACGCCGCCGGCTATGAGACCTATCACCACGGCAAACGCGGCAATGTGGCCGAGAACATTCACAAACAATTCGATCATTCCCGTTACCTCAATGACTTTGATGTTCGATGGTCGATGGAAGCGGGCAAGGAAATCGTCGATCAAGCCATCGAGTTTCTCAACCGTCGTCCATCAAAGAGCTCGCCATGGCTCATGTATTTGGCCTTTGCCACCCCTCATGATCCCAGGGCGGCGAGCCGCGAAGCCCTCTCACGGTATCATGCCCAGCCGCTCCAACTCCCTTCGGCCTCCGCGCCATCACATCCTTACGATAATGGATCTGTCCTCGGACGCGATGAATGGACGGCCCTATGGCCTCGGACACCACAAGTCATTCGGGATCAATTACATGATTACTACGCCACCATCACCACGATCGATGCCCACATTGGCCGCCTCCTGGAAACCCTCAAGGCTCGGGGCGACGACGAAAACACGATTATCGTCTTCTCGTCGGACCACGGATTATCGATGGGAAGCCATGGTCTGATGGGAAAACAAAACGTCTACGAACCAGGATACAAGGCTCCCATGATCTTGACCGGACCGGGAATCAAAAAAGGATCCACGGACGACCCCGTCTATCTCCTGGACCTCTTCCCAACCCTCTGCGAGCTGACAGGGATTCCCGTTCCCCAAGGACTCGACGGGCGCAGCTTTGCGGGAATGGTGAGGGGGGAAACTCGGGGACCGAGGGACGCCGTTCTTCTGAGCTATGCCGACACCCAGCGCGCCATCCGTCACCAGGACTGGAAACTGATTCGTTATCCCCAGATCAACCGGAATCAACTCTTTCACCTGGCCAACGATCCCCATGAAACCCACGATCTCGCCTCCCATGGGAACCAGCAACGGCGGATTGATCGATTACTCGCCAAAATGAAAACACTCCAAAGGGAGCAAGGCGACTCCCTCTCCCTCCGCCGGGCGAACCCCCTTCCCGCAAGATTTCAGGCCCCGACCACCACAATGGCGGCCAAGGTCGCTCCGCCTCTGCCTGCTAGCAAGCCTCGTGCCCGGGAACTTCACGCCACGACACTCGCCGGCTGGTCAGGCTCCTCCGAGGGCGAACCGTTTACCGTTCTACGACCCGAGGGAGGCTATTTTACCGCTCTCGCCGTCGGACTCTCTCGCACCCAACCCACGGTCGTCACGGGCCTTCGCATCGACATCACCCCGCAGGGTGCAGGCGATCCCGACCGGGAGACCGTCATCGTCGGGGATCCGAATTCGCGGTGGACTCCCCTCCTGGACCAAATGAAGCCGCACCGGCAACCCATTGGCATTCACGGCGCAAGCGGGCATGTGATCGATCGAATCGGGTTCATTCAAAGCGATGGTCGGGTCTCGCCCGCCTTCGGCGGGAGGGGAGGAGACACGACCTTCGATCTGAGAATCGGAGTCGAGGACTCAAGTTCATTGGCCAGCGCTTTTCGCGGATTCCACGGCAGCACGGCCGAATTCAATGGGAGTGTGGCGATCGAATCCCTAGGACTCCTCTTCGTTCCCGAGCAGTAGCACGACGACCACACTCCATCCCCTCTAGAGGGGATGGAGCGGTCAACGTTCGAGGGTCCGTTTACCCCGGAAGAGGATCAACCGGGTGGGCAGAAGCGGCCCTAGCGTTTTTCCTCACCGCGTTTCTTCACTGAACTCGCGTCACGGATGCGCTCCTGTTTGTCCCCCTTTCCTTTCCGCCGCTCACGCATCGCCTTTTCGGCGGACTCCTTCTCATCCCGGCTCAGCTTCCCATCACCATCCCGATCAAAGCGCTTTAAGAATTCCGCCTTTTCGCGAGCCTCTGCTCGCTCCTTCGCGACCCGCGCCGCTCGTCTTTCATCACGGTTCAGCTTCCCGTCACCATCCTGATCAAACTCCTTGATCATTCTTCGTTCGCGTTCCGAAACATAGCCATCGTCCTCTTCAACCAGAAGATTCTTGGCCACAATCGAAAAGGAAACGGCAATGACCGCGACCAGCCCAAAAATGGAAAGTTTCTTTTTCATTGTATGAAACGGTTCTGAACCCTCGTCACCGAGAACTCATTTCTGAGGCGGCTCAAACTTGGGCGGCGCCTTTCGCCATTGTTCCGTGACAGCCCATAAGTTTTCAGGGCTCATCGTCCCCCCATACTTCACCAACCGGACGCTTCCATCGGCAAAGGAATAGTTGGAGCCTCCATTCAGACGGTTCCGGCCTCCCGTCCGGTGCTTCGCCTGATTGACCTCCTCAAAGTCGTTGCCTTCCCCCTGATAAAAATCCATGTGGTTGTGGGGGGATTCCTTGAACTTCTCACCGAAGATAATCGTGTTGGATGGCTCAGGGATGCTCAAGAGTTTCATCGTCGCCGATCCCTGCCACTTTTTGAATTCGGCAAAATCCTCGGCTGAAAGGTTCAGAGCAAAATAGTCGTTGAATCCGTTGATGAGGTAGCTACTCCTTGCCTTCGGCCCATCGGTCGGGCAGACCAATAGTTTCCGGTCCGAGTAGTAGGGACGAAGCGAACTCACCCAGTTGGCTCCGGTGGAGATGCGGGGCGGAATCACATCATCGTGATCGTCAGCATACATTTGAACAGCCATCCCCAACTGCCGCAAATTGTTAACACAACTAATCTGTTTCGCCTTGGCCTTGGCCTTGGCCAGCGCGGGAGAGAGCATGGCCGCCAAGATCGCGATGATGGCAATCACCACCAGGAGCTCGATCAAAGTAAAGCCTCGCCGAGGACCATTCGCTGCTGTGAAACACCTCAATGCCAATGAGCTCATGAACCTCTGAGACCAACGATTGTGGCTACCTGTTACAGTTTAATGCCCCATCTTCAGCTGGAAATCTCAAATTCCAAGGTGACCACCAACTTCACCACCTTCTCGATGGTCTCGGTATCGTAGATCCCGTAGCTCGACGTTTGACTCGAGTTCTTCTTGGTGATCTGGATGACCCCTTGTCGCGCCGAGACGAGGGAACCCAATCGCTCCCCAGAGTTGGTGGCCAGAATCTCGGCCCGCTGCTTCCCGTTCTCCGTCGCGAGGGTCAGCAACTGTCGTTTGACATCTTCAAGTGAGGACACAAAGAACTCGGGTCCCGCGACGTGGACCCGCATGCCCTCTCCGTTTAAGTCATAAATCAACCGTCCCACACGGGCGAGCCCTTCGACATCCACAGTCGAGACCCGGATCTGCCTTGAGGCTCGGTAAAACTCGACCTCATTGGTCCGCCGACCGTTCCCATCGACCTTGTATACCTCCGTGATTTGGGACTGTAACTCGAGCACCTCAACAAACTTCCCGAGGTCGGCGGCCACGATCTGCCGAACCCTTTCCAGCGCCTCTCCGGCCGCCTCGTACGCTCTTGAGCTCGTCGAATCGCTCTCCACAACGGACACTTTTAGACTTCCCGAGTCCGAAGTCACCCCCATTTCCGCATACCCTTTCACCACGATGGGTTGGGTATGCTGAATCGTTACCCAAGGTTTTGCCACAATCACAGCAGCGGCCACTAGCCCGATGACCCATGCCAGCGCCATGGAAGTTGTCCTCATGTGTTCCATCGCCCCTTTCTTCAATGCCTCAATCGACATTCGATCGATTCCAAATGCTCAGACCTTTTCCGCTTACCTTCCCCGCGCACCAAGGCTCCCTTCCGGGAAAAACTAAAGCCCGAACACCCGATCCATATTCTCGCTGATCTCATTCAACCGGACGCGATCACCCCCAGCGACCTCGGCGGCGCACCATCCATGAAAGTTGATTTCCGTTAACGCCTTCCGCACATCCTCGAAGTCCAAGTCCCCTGCACCGATCTTGGTGAACCGATCCTGGCCACGGGAGAATCCCTTCACATCAAGCTTGATGATCCGCTTGCCCAAGGTTCGAATCCAATCCCCAGTTGCCCCGTATTTCCAATGATTACCAATATCAAACTGCATCCCCACCCAGGGCGAGTTCAGTTCGTCGACGTAACTCAGGAATTTCGAGGCACTTTGATTAGCATCCCCGTTATGATGGTAACAGAAATGGTTCCAGACATTCTCGATCGCAATGGCGACTCCGAGCTCAGCGGCAAGGGGAATGGCCTGAGCAATGTTATCGATGGAGCGCTTCCAAATCTCGTCCTCTGGCCCATCCTTCCCATGTCCCACGACCAAGAGAAGGGTATGCCCCCCCACCGCTTTGGTTTGACGCAACCCTTCCCGCAACGATTCAAGCGCCCGACCTCGAATCGAAGGATCGGGGTCCGTGTGGCGAACCTGCCAGTGGCCCGCATTCACCGATCCATCAACCGGGAGGCCGGATTCTGAGATCGCCTTCAGCGTTTCCTTCACGTTCATCCCGGGGGCTCCCATTTCGACCCCCTCAAAGCCCGCCTGTCTGGCCGCTTGGAACCGCTCGGTCAGTGAACCCGGAACCTTGATCATCCCGGACTTAAGGGTCTTCAAAAGCCTTCCTTTCAAAGGGAAGCTCGAATCCGCTTGGCCGAGAGACGGAAACCAGGCGGGTGCCGTCAAGGTCGAAGCCAAAAATCGCCGCCGGTTGAAGCAGAAACCGTTCATCACACCAATGTAGATCAATCCGATCCCAGGGCAACCTTTAGGTGGCCAATTCCCGAATCTCCCACACCAATCAAACACAGAGCATGCGGTTCCCGAATCCCTTTCCCTTCGTCCCTCCCCTGACTCAGCACTCGATCCTCCCGGTCAGCGTCCCCACGGACAACCCTTCCCCCTGGACCGGCAAAGAAAAAGAATGCTTGCCGCTGGACATCCTAGTTGGCCTAGTTAACCCATCACATCACGATCGAGTCCAGTCATCGCATGGCGTCTTCCCTCTCCAATCTGCTTCGGCAAGGAATCCCTCTCTGGGTGGCATTGCCCATCGGGCTCCTCCCGGAACCCCTTCCCGAAAGAAACACCCCCGACGTCTACCGGAAACACCAGTTGCAATCAGCCTATCAAAGCGGCCCCACCACAATCCGCGTCCTCCTTCCGACGACGTTCGCCCCCTCCAACACCTATCGAACGCTCTACATTCTCCCCGTCGAAGCAGGCCATCCACAACGGTTTGGGGATGGGCTTGAGGAGGTAAGAAAAAGGGGACTCCACGACCGCTACCAGTTGATCACCATCGCTCCTGAGTTCACCGCTCCGCCCTGGTTCGCCGATCATGACACCGACCCTGGGAAGCGCGACGAGAGCTTTCTGCTGAAGGACGTCATCCCCTTGATCGACCGGGGCTACCCGACGAAGCAAGGCCCCCAGTCACGCCTGCTGCTCGGCTTCTCGAAATCGGGTTGGGGCGCCATCAGTTTGATCCTCAGACATCCCCACCTCTTTCATCGGGTCGCCGCTTGGGATCCCGGGGTCCGAATCGACACCGGTCCGATGAGCCGGACCGATCGCCAGGAGCGGATCCAATCCATCTTCGGAAATTCAAAAACCTTCGAACGCTATCGACTCTCCAACCTCATCCGATGGAATGCCGACCAGTTGGGAAACGAAGCTCGTATCTTCTACTACCATTGCCAGGGAAATCGGGCAGCGGGCGGTGCTCGGTTGCACCAACAAATGATCGGCATGGGGCTTCCCCACCACTACCTCTTCGAACCCGAGCGTCGGCATCGCTGGGACAGCGGCTGGATTCCCAAGGCCGTTCGATTCCTCGCGGAGGGGACCCCCTGACCCCACAAAAGCCCGACGGCTCCTCTCCTGTCCATTGGTTCGGCATCGATCATTGGAAGGGCTTCCAACTCTCGATCGCCGTTTGAACCCAAGAGAATTCCTCTTGCAGACGTTGGACTCGATCCGGTTCCAGCGACGAAAGATCCCGCCGCTCGTAGGGATCGATCTTGAGATTGAAGAGAAGGGGAGGATCTCGCAAAAGGGATTCCTCTCTGGCGCCGGTTTCGGGATGACGCGTCCGCTCCCGCGTGTAAAGGTGAATCTTGTAGTGGCCGCTTCGGTAGGCCATAGGCCGTCGGAAGTACGAAGCGTGGCGTTTTCGGGGACTCGCCTCGTCCCGAATCCAGAGCCCGGACATGTTGAGTGAATCAATGGCCTGGCCCGAAGGAATATCCACCCCGGCCAAGCTCGCCAGGGTCGCATACACATCGTAGTTCGCCATGAGCCCGTGGTTGACCTTGGGACGGATCCGACCCGGCCACGACACAATAAAAGGAACTCGCTCCCCCCCTTCCCAGGTGGTCGATTTTTCTCCCCTCAACAATCCCGACACCCCACTGAACTCGGTGAACATCGTCCAGGGACCATTGTCACTGGTGAAGATCACGATCGTCCGTTCCCTTAAACCGGCCTCCTCGAGGGCCGAGACAATCTCACCCACCGACCCATCCAATTCCTCAATCACATCCCCATAGACTCCATTCCGGCTTCGCCCTTGAAAGTCCTGGGAAGCAAAGATCGGAACGTGGGGCATGTTGTGAGCGAGATAGATGAAAAAGGG
>MDTE01148030.1_pt1 | contig 10756 bp, 8 predicted proteins | sample 811231 | NCBI WGS metagenome assembly MDTE01 (sample SAMN05326651, study PRJNA326480) | marine metagenome | isolation source: seawater | place: Indian Ocean: Red Sea | collected 2010 | reverse complement strand
GCTGCGAATACCGCTTGCAGACTGTAGTAATCGTGTTGCGAAATCGGGTCGAACTTATGCTGATGGCACTGGGCGCACTGGACTGTCGTGCTGAGAAAAGTCGAGATCGTCGTCGTGACCATGTCGTCCCGGTCCAGATGTCTGGCGACCTGGCCGTCAATTTTCGTTTCCGGTACTTCTGCGTGCCCAATAAAGTCCCAGGGGCCTGCTGCGAGGAATCCGGTAGCGGTAATCCCGTCTGTCGTGTTGGGCCAAAGAACGTCACCTGCGATTTGTTCGCGTATAAATTGCCGGTAGGGCTTATCCATGTTGAATGCAGAGATCACATAGTCTCGATAGGGCCAGGCGTTGGGCCTGGGTTTGTCTTTGTCATATCCGTGTGTGTCTCCGTAGTGCACCAGATCTAACCAATGCCGTGCCCATCGTTCACCATATCGAGGAGAAGCGAGCAAACGATCCAGCAGTTTTTCATAGGCATGTGGATCAAGATCCCGGACAAATCGGTGTATTTCTTTGCGTGTCGGTGGCAGTCCGAGTAAATCGAAGTAGAGCCGGCGGATAAGCGTAGGACGATCCGCTGCGGACGAGAAACCCAAATCACGCTGTTCGAGCTGTGCCAACACGAACGCATCGATTGGTGTACGCAGTTCGTTTGCTCTGGTGATGGAGCGGAGTCGGGGAAGCGGTGGCTGATGAAGTGGTTGCAGAGACCACCAATTCAGATCTGCCGAGCTCCGCTCGGTCAAGATCGTGTTTTTGGGCCAGGCCGCGCCGCTCTGGATCCAATCTCGCAACTGAGCAATTTCCGTGTCGGAAAGCGGCGGGCCTTCTTTGGGCATTTCCGGGTCCGCACCACTGACGTAAGCCAGTAACAGGCTCTCGCCTGGCTTGCCGGCAACAATGGCCGGTCCACTTTCACCACCTCGTTGCGCCGCAGCGAACTGGGACAGCGATAACTTTCCCTGGGATTCTTGTTCGTTGTGGCAGGTAACACACCTGCGTTCCAGCAACAAGCGAACTTGCCGGGGCATCTGCTCTGCGGCTCGCACCTGAGTCCACAGTGGTGTCAGTCCGAGAATAAACAAGAGGGCTGTCAGCAGAGGTTGTGAAGTTGGCATCGGGAGAGAGCAGCCGAAAGAAGACCAGTGGCCAGTCAGTACTTTTTCCTATTCTACCTGGTCGCCCGTTCCTTGGGGATCCGGAAGTACGAGGTTCACGCCACCCCAATTGACAGAGTGAATTGACCGGTTTCACGACGGTTCTTAGGATCAAGGCAACCGGTAGACCTCTTTTGTTTGGAGGAGAGGAACATGTTGCAACGGTATTCACTACATTACCTGTCGCGGCATTACCTGTCGCGGCAAACAACTGTGCTTCCACTGATGCTGTGGTGGTTAGCGGGAGTGACTTGGGGAGTGAATCTGGCCGAGACCAAGGCCGCGGATCCAGTAGCCCAATACCAGCAGGCGGTGTTAATTCGCTTCGAGGGCACTATTTTGCCCTTTACCGAACATGTTTTTTATCGACATCTTGAACGTGCGCGGGCTGCGGGTGCCGATCTTGTAATCGTTGAAATTGACAGTCCGGGGGGACTGGTTGATTCCAGCCTTGCACTGGCGAATCGACTGTTGACTCTTGAGGATGCCAGGACAGTTGCTTACGTACGTAAACAGGCCATCAGTGGCGCCGCAATCATGGCCTTGGGATGCGATGAAATCCTCATGGATCCCGAGGCGCTGATCGGAGATGCGGGCCCCATCTTTCAAGATCAGGATGGAATGTTTCGGCACGCTCCGGAAAAGATTCGTAGCATCCTCGCGGCCGAGGTACGGAAGTTGGCAGCCGCCACCGACCGCCCGGAGGTATTGGCAGAGGCGATGGTCGATGCCAAGTTAGAGATTTTTCAGTGCACACACCGCAAGTCGGGTGAAGTCCGGTTGATGTCAACTTATGACCTCGAGAATCAGGGAGACGCCGCGCTGTGGGAACAGGGGCCTCTAGTTCCTGAAACCCGCAAAGATCTGTTCCTGACGCTCAATGGTCGCCGAGCGTTTGAATTGAAATTGTCCGAAGGGTTGGCTGAGGATCAAATCGACTTGATTGATCGGTACCAACTGACATCTGACATCATCATCCTGGAGACCAGTGCTGTTGATGTGGCCGTTTTGATTCTTAACAATTCCGGAGTTTCCGGGCTGCTCTTTGTGGTGGGGCTAGTGGCGCTCGCGATTGAGTTGAGTGCACCGGGCATCAGTTTCGGAGGGTTGGTGGCTGGACTTTGTTTTACGTTGTTCTTTTGGAGCCGCTTTCTCGGCGGCACATCAGGCTGGTTGGAGGTGCTCTTGTTCGCAGCCGGACTGCTTTTCTTACTGGCAGAAATATTCGTGATTCCGGGGTTCGGCATCGCTGGGATCTCTGGCCTATTGTTGATGGTGATTGCCGTGGTGTTGGCCAATCAAGACTATGCTGCATTAGACGGATTCTCCTGGCGATCGGTAACGGATTCGTTCTGGAGTTTCTTGACCGCAGGTGTGGGACTGGTCGTCGTGGTTGTTGTCTTTATGCGCTATACGGGGCGCATTCCGGTGCTCGAGCGATTCAGCGGTGAGCCTTCGGAACCGGTTGCAACCGAATCTGCCGGTGTGCTGATTGGGGGATCCGAGGTAGCTCTGGCCCCGCTGGAGGTCGGGTTGTGCGGGATGGCGATCTCGCCGCTGCGACCGTCTGGCAAGATCATCGTGGGTGAGCGGGCAGTCGATGTCGTGACCGAAGGGGATTTCGTCGACTCGGGACGTGAGGTTCGCATACTCAAAATAGAAGGAAACCGCGTTGTCGTGCGGGGCATGGATGCACCCCAGTAGTTTTTGCGTTCCAGTGGATCTTTTTGGATGGCTTTAGTCGTTAGTTGCTGCCGGCTACAATCAGGCGATACAGCAAGTCTGCATCATTCAAGTGGCTGGGGTGGCTCAGCTTTATGCCCAGGGTTGGATCGGGTGCAATCGTCGGACGTGTGATTTTGGTTTGTTTATTTTTTCCGTGAACGCAATTGACACATGCAGCCATTTACACAACACACAGGCCTGGTCGCGACGCTGGACCGGATCAATGTCGATACCGATCAGATTATTCCCAAGCAGTTTCTCAAGCGAATCGAGAGAACCGGTTTTGGCCAGTTCTTGTTTTTCGATTGGCGCTATCTCGAGGAATCGCAGGAGAATCCGGATTTTGAGTTGAATCGCCCCGTTTATCAGGGTGCATCCATATTGGTGGCAAAGCGGAATTTTGGCTGTGGCAGCAGTCGCGAGCACGCAGTTTGGGCGCTGGCAGATTATGGATTTCGTGTCGTCATCGCGCCGTCATTCGCGGACATCTTCTTTAATAACTGCTTCAAGAATGGTGTGTTGCCGATTTGTCTTGAGGAATCACAGGTTGAGCAGTTGTTTCGCAATACGAGTGACGAACCTGGTTACCAGATCAGGGTCGATCTAGCCGCCGGTACGATCACCGATGAAAAGGGTCTTCGGTGGTCGTTTGAAGTTGATTCGTTTCGGCGCCAGTGTTTGCTGGATGGACTCGATGATATCGGTTTGACGCTTGCCCATGCCGACAAGATTACGGCCTATGAAGAACGCCGGGGCTGAACTGAACGGTGTGGCGTTTTTCTGTCGATTCAGAAGTGACGTGATTCAGGCAATGACGTCAAGAATAGGATTACCGGCAATCGCCAGGGGCCTATCGCTGCGGTCTCGAATTTCTGTATCGGGTGGAATTCCCATTAGGTAATAGAGCGTGGCTGCCAGGTCTTCTGGTTTCACACCGTCTTCATCCGGATACATGCCGTGTGCGTCCGATGATCCGTATGTGTAGCCACGTTTTACGCCGCCACCAGCCATTAACACGGTATAGCACTGCGGCCAATGGTCACGGCTCTCGTTTTTGTTGATCTTGGGCGTACGGCCAAATTCACCCATCCATAGCACCAGTGTTTCATCGAGCAGGCCTCGGTCTTCAAGATCGTCGAGCAAGGTGGGAAGCGTTTGATCGGTGATTGGCAGCTGGTACTTGTTGACGATTTTGTACATGCGCGTGTTGTCGAAACCGTGTGTGTCCCATCCTCCGGATCCGATCTTGCGACCACCGATACTATTGGAAAAGTAAACAGTGACAAATTTGACACCACTTTCCACTAACCTACGGGCCAGCAGACAGCTTTGTCCGTATGTCGTACGCCCATACCTAGCACGCAGTGCGTCTGGTTCCTGGGAAACATCAAAGGCTTGCCGCACCTTGTTGGAAGTCAGCATTGCCAGCGCCTTTTGATAGTACTGATCAAAACCACGTGCTGATGCGGAAAATTCCAGCAAACGTGTTTGACGATCGACTAAACGTTGCATCTCCCGGCGGCGTTGCAAGCGGTTGGCAGAGAGATTCCTGGGTAGCGTCAATTCGGGAAGCTGGAAGCCTGCTTGATTTGGGTCTTCCGGGAAGAACAGCGGGTCATGTGCTTTTCCCAGAAAGCTGGCGTGCTGGGCCGGTACGATGGAACCGTCGCGAATCACGTGTGGAAACGAGACAAATGTGGGCAGGCCTGCGCGATTGGGCCGCAAATGATCGACCACACTGCCGTAGGCAGGATAGAGCTCAAGCGAGTCGCGCAGCCGTTGGTCATCACTGGGTGGCTCATGCCCGCTAAGTGCGTAGTAACCGGCGGACGCATGGTTTTTCATCGTGTGGTGCACGCTGCGAATCAGTGTCACCCGATCCATACGTTTGGCCATTTCTGGGAGCAGCTCAACCACTTGAATATCCGGCGCAGCCGACGTGATTGGTGTGTAGGGGCTGCGTACCGTGTCGGGCGCGGCCGGTTTCATATCGAAGGTATCGATATGGCTGGGGCCGCCCCACTGGAACAGAAAGATCACTGACTTGGCGCGCACTGGAAGCTTAGGCCGGGATTCGCGGGCCTCCAGCCATTCAGGATGGCAGAGTCCCAGCAGTCCGGCCCCGCCTGCCTTGAGGCACTGCCTGCGACTTCGCCGTAGTTCTGCGAATCCGTGGGAACGTGAGTGGGTGTTCATGCGGTGATGCAGATTTTCCCAGGCGAGAAATCAGTTTCCTCTGGTTTGGTAGGTGTGCTGATGGCCATGTGCAGGAATACTGACCGTGTACGAAGAGCCATCTGGAGATACGGATAACTTGATGTAGTGTCCGTTGCATTCACGCTCTGAGTTGGCAATGAATTCGTTCCTGGTGTTATTCGTTTTTCCGTCGGGGCGCAAGTTTTTGTGGAGCTGATAAATGGCCTGTATTGAGGGTACGGCATTAAGGTTTGCGAACACTTCGGGAGCACAGCCTTTGGTGACGCCGTTGTTCATAATGGCCACGCGCGGTTTTACAGACTGCAACAGGATGGGATTGTTGCTGCTGTCCAATCCGTGGTGTGTGACCTGGTAGACATCGACTTGTCCCGCCAGGTTAAATGGATGAACCAGGCGTTTTTCCTGATTCCAGGTCAGGTCACCAGCGTCCAGGAATCGAAACTCCCCAAACTGCAGCAGCATAACAACGCTGTTGGCGTTGTCAGATCCGTCGCGTTCTTTGGGCCGGTGCAGTTTCTCTGCGTCGTCGTTGCGCTGTGCACTAACAGCTTCTGGTTTGATGAATGTTTTGCGTGTTGCCAGACATTGCAGCCGCACCGCTGTTTTGGTGGCGTCCCCGGACTTGAGTGGGACAATGGATCCTGGATGAATGACAACTCTCTTTTCGCATTCGAGTTCAAAATATGCTTTACCGGGATTATCGGGCATTCCCGCGAACTTCCCGTTGTCGTAGAGCGCACCAATCGGAAGCATTTTTGACAGGGCCTCGGCACCACCATAATGATCGAGGTGGTAATGCGTGACGATGATGTGATCGATTTTCTTCAGGCCGGCCACTCGGGTGGCCGCTTGCGCGATTCTGCCGGGATCTCGCACACCCGGATTTCCAGTATCGATCAATATCGACTCGTTCTGGGGTGTGACAATCAACGTAGCGCCACCACCCTCCACATCGACCCAGTAAATGTCGAGGCGACCGTCTGCCTGACCGGCGGACAGTGGTTGAACCATCAGCCCACCGAGGGCCAGCAGGAGTAGAGAAAGTCGATAGTTCATCATCGTTTTCCTTGCTCGGGAAGGGATGGGGACAGAGGGTTTGGTGGCTTGTCGCGACGGCAGTTGTTTGCACCGCAACCGCAACTGCCCAGCAGGACATCCATTTTGGCAAGAAAAAGAAGTGGAATCTACGGGACAGGTTGCCGGAGTTTGTGGGGAATGTCGCCTCCTGGTTATCGCGGCGGTGAATCGCTGCTCGGAGGCGGTCCGTCTTCGCTCATTGTTCGGTAGTACGGCAATGGGAGCCGCGTCTCCACCGGTGGATCCCATCTGACCCGGCAGCGACTTTGTCCAGCGCGTGGGTCCTGTCAGATTGAGCGAGAAAATAGGTGTAGGCTGACACGGTTTTTCCGGTTTCCAGATAGCAGGCGATGACCCGGCGCTCATACAGGTTCGCGTCGCCCTGATTATAGCCTTCGATGTGATCCAACACCTGGAGTGTGGCCGGCATGTCTAGAGTTGTGATTTCGCAGAACTCTCCGCCGACGAGGTCGTTGCCGGGCAGCATCGCCGGGTAGGGACCCAGGTCAAACAGGATTCCTCGCGCCGTTGCCTGCTGGCGCGAACGTGGAGATCGAGGCCATGCCCCTGCTCGTTCTTCACCCTGTTGCAGTGTGCCGTAGACAAACACCCCTTGGGGTGAAGTCCTGGGATTGCAAGTCTGGTCTGGGGTTGCCATCGGTGCGTCTTGGCGGAGCTGCTCTGCAGTGGTCAGGGCGCGTGCCGATTCCATGCGAGTTTCTTGTGAATCTCTTCTTTCATCTGGTTCAGAATCGACTGTTTGTCGGTTTCTTCAAGAATACGGCGAATGACAACTTTAGGTGATTCGCCTCCCCAGGACGCGCCGTGTTCAAAATAATATTTAGCAGCCTGCCCAACAATAAAGGAGCCGTACCCCGCAGCAGCTCCTTGTGGCACCGCGGTGAGTATCGCGCCGGCACCGGCGGTAAGTATCGTAAAGGCCCAACTAGCCAGGTGTGTACCGGTTTCGGCGAGCATCGCAAAACCAGCGGCTTTACCAATTGAGCGTACCAATTGACGCGCGTGCATCCAGGAGAGTTCTAGTCCATAGATATGCGCCAGCGTGACGACCATGGTGACGTCGACGGCCAGCCCACCTACGGTATCGAGGATGGGGATCCGATTGGTGGCAACAGCTACGGACTTGATGGTTGCGAAACTTAAAATGGTCTGATTGGCCTGTTTGAGTCGCAAGCGGACGCGTAACGAAGCAATGCGGTCTGATTTATCGGCGGCGTAAAGTGCTGCATTCAGAGCCAATAAAGCCAGTCCATCTTTCTCAAGTACCGAGAGAATGGAGACCTTGAGATCCTCGATTTCTGGTTCTGGTTTGCGCCACTCGCTACGGCGGTCGCCACGCTCCGATTCAATGATGTATTCGCGTTCCCGGGGATCTGCGGCGGTTGCGACAAGGTGTGCTGCGGGAACCAGGTCCAAAAGTCGCTCAGAACGGAGCACATCCAGCAGCCGTGCCTGTTGTTCGGGTGAGTATTGATCGATCTTGTTTAGCACCACCAGTATGGGTTTATGGGTGCCTGCCAGATTACTTAGTGCAACATGTTCGGTTTCGTTTAAATCCGAGTCGGTGACAAACAGAATCAGATCGGCCTGACGGGCAGCGGTAGTAGCCAGGTCGGTGCGTTGATCACCCCCGACTTCGTTCAAACCTGGTGTATCGATGAGTACCACCTGTGATTCAGCCAGACCGGGAACACAATACCCGGCACCGTCCCAAGGGATCTTCCAGATATCACGTGTCCAGCCACCTTGTACGTCGACTTCGACGACCGATTCCCCGACCAGAGCATTGATCAAAGCCGACTTTCCCGTGCTGATTTCACCGAATACAACAATTTCGATGCGGCCGCTTGTCAACTTTGTGACCATTTCCTGTAACTGCGAAAGATCTCCCTTGAGTTGTTTACGCTCGGCGTCAGAACAGCGACGGAGTTTGTCGATCGTCCGCTCGATGGAAGCCATCGCTTGGCTGTAATGGTCGTCAGGGGAGAGCGTCACATCGTTCACAATGACAGTATCCGTTGGTCGAGAGGCGGATCGTAGGGGGGCGTCAGTGGGTGCCGGCTGTTAATCAGGGCTGTCATCCGTGTGCATTTTCGTGCGGGCTGCTTGCAGTACTTTGCGCAGTTCATTAATGGTCGTCAGGCGTTGCCATTCACGACGTGCCAGGGAAGCGAGGTCGGGAGCTGGTTGCTGCATTTCGTTTTGAAAATACTTGATGAAGACCATGCCGATCCAGCGTGTAACCAATGCCTGGACGGCACCTTGCAGCATTCCGCCTGCGAGGGTGCCCGCTCCGGGAACCGTCTTCAAAATCGTTGCTACGGCACTGGCGGCGGCAGGCGTCGCGGCACTGACTCCCAAGATGGCAATCAGATTCTTGCCGAGTTCTCCGAGCAGTTTTAGCGCTGTCTGGACGTCGAGTTCCTGACGGAAGATACGTGATAGATCGATAACCATTTTGACTGAAATCGCACTTCCAGCCGCCAGATCGACTAACGGTAAAGGGCTGAGAGCTGCAGCACCTCCAGCGGCCCACATTGCGCCGTCGACAGTACTGCGGGCGCGAGTTTCAAGGGCATGGCGAATGCGATCCTGCGCCTGGTCTACCATTCCGCGTGACTGCAAGAGCAGGTTAGCCAGCAACAGATCACGACCGTCGTGCTCTACGAGTTCCATCATCCGGTTGGCCAAATCCGAGATGTCGACAGGTAACTCGACAAATTCTTCGACTTCCTGCCCGGAGCTGGTTATTCGAGTACGAGCACGTTGGGCAGTTTTTGCTTGTACTGTGACAATATCCCGGCGGCTGACCTGTGGGCTTAGTTGTTGACCGATCTGGTCAAGCAGCGAGTTGCGATCATCCTCTGTAAACCAATCCTCTTTATTGAGGCACACGAGGACCTTCTTTTCCATTTCTCCCAGACGTTGGAGCAATTCGAACTCGGAGGACCGTAACGCTCCATCGACGACCAGCAGGACCAAATCGGCGTCTTGCGCCGCGGTCGTTGCAATGTGTACATGCGCCGCGCCATCGATTTCATCGATCCCTGGAGTATCGACCAGCGTCAACCGGTCCGTGCCAGGCCAGGGGATCTGATTTCGGTGTATGGTCGTACCACCCCTTGCATCGGTGGCGAAAACTTCTCGTCCGGCGAGTGCATTGAGAACCGAGGATTTGCCACTCGAAACGGTGCCAAACGCAGCAATCTGTAATTCCTGGCTTTCTTGTTTCGCTTCCAGTTCATGGATCAGGGAATCCAATTCACGTTGCACTGGCCCAGAGACCGAGGGATCGCCCCGCAGATCCTGGACCTGCGCGAGATTCTGGTCAATTTCTTCTTGCCGCTGTTGCGGGCTCAAGTTTCCAGGCGTTGTTTGGGATTGCTTTTGGCGGCGGCGTTTTCGACGCGTGCGACTCCAGACGAACCAGATGCAGCCGCAGACACTAAGAGCCAACAGAGTACCACCAGTACCAACCGAGACCAGGTAAACCAACCGCACCGTATCACTGGCGGATTCAATTTCCTGGAACTGGGACACCACAGTGGGGGGTACCGTCACCAGTAGCCAACCACAAAATGCGAGCAGTGCCAGGAGTCCTAGCCCGGTAGTAGCTCGGCGGAATGTCATCTTTCAGAGTCCGGTTTGAGGGCGCAGATGGACAGGTGAAGGGCAGTTCGCGTTGTTACCGGAGTTCTTGTCAACGGACAGCTCGATCGTTGTATTTTACCACCCGCGAGCAGCTTGTCGGGGTGACAGGGTGTTGGCGTGTGCAGAATCAGGTCAAGTCGTCCGGGTCATAGCGATCTGGCGGTGTGATGAGCGTGTTCGGCCGGGAAAGACCTATTCCATGTAGTCGAGAAGATCCACCTAATTCCCCCGATTGAGGGGATTGGCCTACTTTCTCGGTCAGGTTTCAAAGTTTTTTTTCTTGGAATGGTAATCGCAGTCTAGTATTGTAGAGTTCAGGAGTAACCTCGGATTGACGGGCTGCGCAGGGTGTAGGTCATCGGGTGCAGGTCATCGCAAGAGCACGGGGAACCAATCGGGCGTCCTGTTTACCTGGGTGACCTGACTAGACAGCTTAGGTTAGACTGTCTGGGATATTTAAAGCAGGTAGGAGAATACCAATGAAGGCTATGGGTTTTGCACGCCGCGCGGTCACACTTTCCGCAATGACAGCGCTTGTGTTGTCACCTGCGTTGCTCTCGGCTGCGAAAGTCCGTCGCAGCACGCGATCCAAGAAGGCTCCGCAAGTCCATGCTCAAGTGGTTGATTTTTTCGCGGGACGCAATGCGGGCAAGATTGAAGTCCAGTTCATACCGAAGAACGCCCGCCAGGCCACGGTGAAGATCAAGAACAAGACTGATAAACCGATCAGCATCAAGTTACCGGAAGCTTTTGCAGCTGTTCCCACCGCTGTGCTCGCTCAGATGGGCGGCATGGGCGGCGGCATGGGTGGCGGCGGCATGGGTGGCGGTGGCATGGGCGGCATGGGTGGCGGCGGCATGGGCGGCGGTGGCGGTGGCGGTCAAGGTATGGGTGGCGGCATGGGCGGT
>MDTE01118766.1_pt1 | contig 10756 bp, 13 predicted proteins | sample 811231 | NCBI WGS metagenome assembly MDTE01 (sample SAMN05326651, study PRJNA326480) | marine metagenome | isolation source: seawater | place: Indian Ocean: Red Sea | collected 2010 | reverse complement strand
TTCATCTTTATACTTCATTAGAATAACACCCAATTTCCTGTTCCGTGATGTGGATAATCACTTTTATATTTATAATAAATTATATCACTTGGAACTTCTTGTTTACCACCCCAAGTTTCATCAACTGGTGTATTTGTAGAAAGATTATTATCCTCAACTACAAATTGTAATGGTAAATCGAAGTTCTTAGCGTATTTATATGACTCGTGAAATATTCCACTTTCAAAAGTCATATCTCCAACAAAACACCAAACTTTATTCTTCTCACCTTTCATCTTAATTGATTTTGCAGCTCCAAGTGCTATTGGAATTATACCACCAACTATAGATGATGAATAAAATTTTGGTTCTGTACTATACACACTCATACTCTTACCACGAACAATTAAATTCATAAGTTTCTCTCGTGGTATTCCGTGTAATAATGCGTGATAATGGTTTCTCCAACTACAGAATACCCAATCGTCTTTATCAACATCCTTGAATATCTCTATAAGTTCATCTTCATTATTTGATGCAAGATGAACAGGTGCCTTAATTTCACCTGCCTCATATCGTTCTTTGACCTCTGTTTCAAAGTCTATTAAATATTGTTTATCTATACTCATTTATCTCTCCAACTTAATATAGGATTTTTTATAGGCCACTCAATACCTATCCTTTCGTCATTCCATTTCACTACATCTTGATCCATCCAATCAACATAATCTTTTGGATAAGACTGCATATAATGAAATAAACATTCATTACTCAAACACAAATGTGCGTTTACAAAATTAGGTGGAACTAAAACACTCAAATGGTTTCTTTCCGAAATAATATAACTTTCCCACTCTAAATAATTCACCGAATCTGGCCTATTGTCTACTACAACCAAATATACTTCTCCCCAAACACAAGTAATATGTTTCCAAGTTACATTATCTCCGTGTAATCCTCGTAAAACATTCTTTCTTGAACGAGTAAATTTTGATATTTTCCACTCGTGTCCACGAGGTAAAATTTCATTCTCTTTTTCCCAAAAAGTCCACATCTCACCTCGATAGTCAAACCAAGGATCAGGTTTAAGTATTTTTACTTCGGGGAATGTTTCACATTCTTGAATTTCTACTTTAAAATCACTCACAATACTTTTCTCCAGTAATTTAGTAAATCATCACAAATTTCTTCTAATCCTTTTGTTGGTGTCCACCCAGTTTTTTCTCTAAATTTTGTACTATCTGGTATTTGTAAAGTAATATCAGTTGGTCTAACTCGTGCAGGATCTAATTCTTTTATAAAGGCCTTTGGATTTTTTGACTTAGATATCAACATATCTAATGCATCCCCAATTGTACAAGTTTCATCTCCACCTATATTGTAAGGTTCACCATAATCACAATTATCAACTGCTAACCAATAAGCGTGAACTGCATCATCTATATGATTATAAGTTCTAATTGAATCAAGATTTCCATGCCTAACTGGATACATAGGAAAACTTGGTGGATTTGGTGGAAAATCTTTTTTCTTTTCTGCCTTGACTATTTGGTGTGCAAATGATGATAGTGCAAATCGTTTACCTCTACGAGCACCTTCATGACTAAACATACGAGTTACTATAACTTTCATATCAAATGCTTTATGATAATACTGAGACATCAAATCGTGTCCAACTTTTGATATAGAATATGGATTGGCTGGTCTAATGTAATTATTTTCAGACATAGGAATTTCATCTTCAGTAGGTACTCCATAAACTTCACTTGATGAAATACTAACTATTGTAGGATTACAATGATTTCTTTCCTTTGCAATTCGTAATTCTTCTAATAAATTTGTAGTTCCAATTATATTTGTTGTAAGGGTACTAACTGGAGTAAGAAAACTCGATTCTGGAAAACTTTGGGCTGCAAAATGATAAACTATATCAGGTTTAGATAGTTCAATAATTCTTGCAAGACTACCTCTATCTAATAAATCACACTCCTCTAATATAACCCGTTCATCACCAAATAAATGTTTAATATTATCTTCTTTACTTCTCCATCTTCGAGTAGCAAATATTTTTATATTGGGTACATTTTCAAGTAGATAATCGGTCATATGACTACCCACGAATCCTGTAATTCCTGTGATAAGAACCTGCATAAAAAAATCCTCTGTTAAAGAGGACACCGTTTAAAGTGCCTCCATTGTTTATAGTCTTTCGTGGTTGGTTAGGTCTTTGCGTTAAGCTCCATGCTTCGCCATTTAGTTAATACCACGCGACTTCTATTATAAATAGTGTAAGAAAATACTTAAATACGATAAATTACCATTCTATTGATGAATGTGCAACAAATCCATCTACAAGATTTGTTGTTGAACTATCAGTCTTATAAGAAAATAAAGATGCAGATTCGGCTGATGATGAAATTGCTGTAATTTTCACCCAATTTTTACGAGGCATCTGTAATAGATAACAATCACTATAAGGACGACTACTTGTACTTCCACTCAATATTCTACCAGATAATGCATCTGCTATATTTGGTTGACCACCAGCTGGTGTTGCCCAAAAAGTTTCAATACCAACACCAGTTGAACAAGAACCACTATCTGGATGAGTAAATTGAGATTCATCTTTTGTTAAAAATGGTGTATCTTCACCACATTTAATTGTGTATCCATTTTCTGTTGTAATAGTAACAACTTTTGATACTGAATAAGATCCTGTATGAGTAACGGCAGATGAACCAGTAGTCCATGCTGTTGATCCCGTAGCGGGTACAAAATGACTCATTGATTGTCCTATATGCAATCCTGCAATATTATCATATTGTTCGTATGTACTTCCTGACAACACATGAGTTCCGTTAATAAATCCCATAATTATACTCCTATTATCTTAACTATTCTTATATAAATATCAATTTTCAGAAAAATTAATAAAAAACTACTCCATCTAATCTCTGACTCGATCTTAATGAAGTATGGTGGTCATCCCATATAACTTCAGTAGTAAAAAAATCTTTAGATTTATAATTACCATAAGTTTTATCTAAAAATACATCCATTCCAACTCCATCAAAAAATACAAACACAACTATTCCTAATTTATTATTGATAAATGAATTATGAAGTATTCTAATCATCCCATCTGTGCCATCCCACATCATTTTTTCATGATGTTTTGCACCACCACCAACATCTGCAAAAATTACATTTACATTATTTATTTCAAGTTGAGGATTTAATATGTTCTCTTCAATAACATAATCATATTCAATATTATATTTCATCATTTCATAGTGATACATCTTTTCATAATCCAAATGTTTATGTCTATCAATTTCTGCATTAACTCCACCTTCGTTTCCACCACATACTAATATATTCCCTATTTTTTTATTTCCTATATGTTTTTCTAAATATGGATGATAAATATTATTTACTGCAACATCACGATAAGGATACTTTCCAATATCTTCAATCATTTATAAACTCCATTATATTTTTAATAAAATATTCTCTATTTTTTGGAACAAAATTTTCATAATAATTATAATAATTATTTTCAAGTCTATCAAATACCGACCAATACCATTTATGTAAATCATCCAAATTCATATTACAAATCCTTTTTATTTGATTTGTTATTGCCAATATCCTCTCATCAACCCCATCTAACTCGTCATACGAATTATCAAAAAAATCATCAAATACATCAAAACCAAATTCTCTCAACTTTTTCAATACACCTTTATTTCCAACTATAATAAACGGATGAAAATTCATAATCGGTTTCCAAGTTTTTTCTGATAAATTTGGTGAATCACCTCTCCCACTAGCAAAATCAGAACACCTTGATTCAGTTACAATATTAACATATGTATCAAGATAATTTTCTATTGTCTGAAAGGTTTCTGAATAATTATTTTCAAATCGTTTTTTATCTACTATAAAAGGTAATTGTGATTTTAATTCTTCCACTCTCGAAGTATCAATATCCCATTTTAAATGTTCTTTACTTAAATATTCTCCTGGCCAGATTTGACAATGTAATGCTAATTTTTCAGAGGGGAATGAAACCAATCCCCTTTCAATTAAATCATTATTAAATAATGAAGTTATAAAATAAGCTCTGTGGTCTTTAGGTAATCTATTGTAACATAAATAATAATATGGTCGAATTTTAGACTTTCCGTGAATCAAATTTTCATAATTACCTTTCCCATCATCAACATGATATGTATTTTGTGTGTTTTCCATATTAAATTTCCAAAATGTATTTGCAGTATCACAAACACCAAACAATTTTATGTCTTTATAATATTCTGGTAAATTTAAATTTGCATCACAATATATAACATTTTTAGAACTTATACCAATTTTTTCTAATTTCTCTATTAATACATCACCATCTTTTAAAATTGTATCTCCATCACTTATAGAAGGTCCTTCATATCCATGAAAAATAAAAAGTTTAGATTTTCCACTTTTTAAATCATCAAGTGCCAATTCAGAAATATAATCTAAACAAGACTCTGATTTTTTGTCATCAATAGAAAATGCCTGGTCAAAACTTTTCATACAAATAGGATACACATAAGGTTCTGAAAAAGTTCCTATTTCTTTAAAACTAAAATCATTGTTTGGCCAATTCCATTCACGAATCTTTAATTCAGTATCACAAGGTTTTATTTCATTCCAAGTATATTCTATACAATTATCGATTGGTATCCCATCAATAAATTTTTCTACACCAAAAATTAATTTATTTTTCATTATATATTTTCATTATATTGTCATATAAAAAATTTGACCACTCTAAATGAGATTTTTTACCTGGGTGTCCAGAATCGTCTGAATAATCCAAATTATTATCACTAATAAATTTTGAAAAACTTAAATCTAACAAATGTTCTTTATCAATAAGTCTACTCCCAAAACTATTACTTTTATACTGTGAGAACTGAGTACCGAAACTTTCATAAAGTAAAAAAGAAACACCATTTGATTTACATAAATTCTGTAAATATATAATTTGTTCTGTAAATTTATTTATAAGATTATCCAAATCATAATGAAGTAAAAAATATTGTTTCCACCACTTTTCCCATTCCTCTTTAGTATAGTAATTTAATAGTTCATTTCTTTCAATATCAATAGTTTGACTTACCAAACCATCTATTTGATTTTTCATATGTTCCTTAAAATCATCAAAAAAATCACGATTTACCCAATTTATATTTTGATACTTTTTGAGTATTGCATTATAAAATATATCTCGTGATATTTCTGTAAATCCCACCACTAATATAATTTCGTTTAATTTATCCGTATTTTTTTCAAACCAATCATTAATTCTCAATACCATAGACTGATTACATGAACCCCTTTCGGACATATTAATATCATCTACTCCAAGTTTTTTTGATAGATGATATGACCACCTTTGTGTTTCATGATTTTCTAATCCATCTCCCCAAGTCCAACTACATCCATCAGAAAGTAGTATTTTTTTATTTTTAATCATATTACCAATTCCCTAAAAATTCATGATTTTCTTTTATTAATTCTTTTACGGTCATAATACCTTTTTTCGATTGCAAAAATTCTCTTACATCTTCTCCATTTAAATATAATTTCTCTACTTTACTATTAATAAAAAATACTCCCTTCCAATCCACCATCGGATGAATACCCGAATTTCTTTTTATCATTCTGTACGATAAACTTTCAGTTTTCTTTTTTAGTTCCGATAGATTAGCATCTATTGATACTTCAATATATGGATGAATATGATGCCAACCAACAACATCATCATTTTTAAACCTTCCTTCATGACTTGCACAAGAATTATTAGTCTCTATTCCTCTTTCCCAAAGATATTTCAATAAAGGTAATATTTCTTCATCTAACTTATAAGGTGGTTTAGATAAATCTTTACCATTTAGTGCAGATTGAATAAACGGATTATTATCAACACTCATAACACCTCTACCATAGGATTAATCACCTTTTCAACAAACAATTTATTAGAATCTGGATGTGGATGACCAGGATCTCTTTCACCATTTCCCCAAGCAAATCGTTCTCCTAAAATTATCCATTCTGCTAATCCACCATACTCTACTTGTTCATCTTCATAAAACCACCACTTGTCCCAATCCATTATATCCCACAAATGAGTTGTGTTGGGATATATATCTTTTAATAAAGGACTATCCTTTGATAATTTACAATCTATTTCTTTTGGCCAAATGATATTATCATGCCATTTTTGATAAGTCCATCCCATACACCAAATATCATGTCCTATTTTAGTCTGCCCAACTTCACCAAATCCACTCGGTACAGTAAAACTATATTTATTAAAACTATTTTGCCAAGTCATAAACTTATAAGATATATTTTCTTTTTCTAAAAACCATTGTAATCTTAATATATTTTCAAGTCCACGAAGAAAACTTTCTTCTTCTGTATAAAAATTCTTAAAGTAATTATCAAACAACTTAACAACGGGTTTATTTTCCCATTGCATTCCACGAGTAGAACTTTTTAACCAACAAGATTCTTTGTAAGGTATTCTATAATGTTTTTCGGTACAGACAAAATTCTCTAACCAATTCATATCATTACCATCTATATAAATTTGATGCATCGGTGTTTCTCTGTCGGTAGACAAAACTTCGTGCCTATCCATTCCAGACCACATTACCAAAACTTTTATTCTATCTCTTTCTATTCCCTCTTTTAATAATTTGTCTATATGATAAATAGTACTCCGTGAAATGTATGCCTGTCCAGCACCTGGAGTTGCAATATTATGTACCTCATATTTTTTTCTGTCTAAAAAATATGGCCATGAATTTCCACAATTAGTAAAACTACATCCTGCTGTTATAATATGTTTTTTTCTCATCTTTAATATTCAATCCTATATAATGGTCTATCTTGATAATCTGTTGTACCTAAAAACTGACAATTGCCATATTTCTCACGATACTTTTCTAACCACTCATCATATTTTCTTAATGGAATTGAATAATGATTAGTTGGTTCAAAATAAATTTCTTTTAAATTAAAAATTTCTATCATATTTGACAAAAAATTGGTTTCATAAAAAAAATCAAAATCATACACACTATATACAAGTAATTTATTAAACTCTCCATATTTTTCTCTATATTTTAATACTTGATTTTTACCTTTCTCAGTATCAAATGGATTTGAACCTTCAGTCTGACTTCCATCATCATTAACTCTTTCAATGTCTATATGCTCAAATGAAATATTTTCATAACCACTTATTTCTTTTGCTATATTACATAAATTAATCATAGTAAGATTAGAATCTATACCAAGTGCATATTTTGACCTTATTGTATTTTCAGGTCGTTGATGTACCGAATAAAAACAAAAATAACCTGTATTACATCCCCAATCAATAGTTTTATCATCTCTCTTAACATCAATTTCCCGTATAGCAAATTTCGCCTCTCTAATAAATCTTCTTGAACCAGAAATATATAAATCATTAAAATCGGGTTTATTCCAATCTGGTAATTCCGTTTCTGAAAAATATGGAACTAACAATGGTGTATATAATTCACAATAATTTGTTTCTATGTAATTGATTAATTTATGTCTTAATTCTTTTTTATTTGACCTATCCATCTAACATCCCCAATCTGTTTATTTCATTGAATAAATAATCTGCCCAAATACTATGACCATTTTCATTTGGATGACCATCATTGGGCATAAAAGTATATTTTTGTTCATCTCGTAATACATAATCCCAAAATATTTCATCACAAAAATATTTTGTATCTATTAAATCTATAAATGAATCTAAATTATAATCTTTATACTCATCATAATGTTCAAAAATAGTTCGTGAAAATATAGAACCACATTCAAAAGATAAATTTTTAGTATATGGTTGTTTTTTTATAATCAAAGTTTCACCTTTAACTTTAAAATCATTTGGAAATGTATTAAAAAATAAATATGGAATATTATTTGATTCACAATAATATTGAATAAGTTTTATACATTTGAGGGTTTCATATAAATCGTGTAAAAAACTTTTCATTTCCCAAACTATTCTTTTATCTTGTGTAACTAAACTATTCCACTCTTTTGTTTCTTCTGAAAACCATTCGTTTCTATTAACATTTGTCCACCCAACAACAAGAAATACATTATCTTTATATTTTGGTAAAAAATGAAGTAACTCTCGACATATTGTTTGATTACTCAATGAGTATAAAGCACAATTAACTAAATCAAAATTTAATTTTTGTGCAAGTAACTTAGGAAAAGGATTTTCAAGTGGATCACCATTATTTGGTTGATATCCCCAAGTAAAACTGTCTCCATGTGTTAATAAAACCTTATTATCCATCTTTATTTATAAATAAACGGATCTCGTTTTCGAATTTCTTTTATTTTTTTCTTATATGTATAATGTGATTTAACTTTAAACCACAAATATTTTAACCACTTAATCATTCATAACTCCTTGGTAATAAACCTATATGTTCATTTATTGGATTATCAGTATATTTCCAACTTAAATGTTCACAATTAAAAAGTATAACATTTTCACTACACTTAGATAAAGCCTTATTTGAATTCCCAAACCAAAACAAATCAAAAATATGATTGTTCCACTTAAAGTCTCCATTAATATATATAGACATACCAGTAAATTCATTTAACTTTGGAACTTTATACCTATCCTCGGCCTTAATTTGAATAAAATTTATATCAAAAGTTTTTGTTATGCTATTTGAAGTCAAATGAACTTTAGATATTGCATCATCTTTATAAATAATATTAGTAACTTCTTTACCTATAAAATCTAATACATCTTTTCTCAATACCTTATTTTTAATGTGAGTAAAATTTTTTTCATCATCCGTGCCAACATATATATTTAATGGAACAGAATTATAAAATATTTTTCCATAATTAACTGGTGGATCCCAAATCCACCCTTTAGCTTCCCAATCTGTACCAATACCTTCAAATCCTACTTGTAATTCAAATCTATATAATTTATTTTTATCTGTTTCTGCACGGCGAGTATCATGATAAGTATGGATCACAAATCTTTCAAGTCCATAAGGACTTAAACAATCTATCACTTGGTCTACACTATTAATCTCTATTGCCTCTGAATTAAATGGATAGTCATTATCACTAAAAATAAAAGCTGGAACTTTATCTATCCCAGCTATTTTTGCTGCTGCCTGTGAACCGATTCCTGGATGTAAATCATAAAAATAATTTTTATCATTGTGTGCTCCTCTATCTCTGTACCTAACTGGAGCTAAACCTTCTTCCTCATCTTGAGTAATAACTATTTGGGCAGGATTTATAATCCCATTCTCTAAAATATCTTGAACTAACCACCTATCTTGCCAAAATGAATGACCACCCAATCTAACACTATTGTAATCAGTAAACATACCATCCTGTAACTGCTTGAAAATTGCTTTGTGAATTGTATCATGATATGGATGATAAATTTGAGTACTGGTAAACCAATCATTATTTAATTCTTTAATAAATTCAACTCGCGTATTTCCTTTATTATTAAAATAGTCTACTAATGTTTTTATATTTTCTTCTATTAATGGTTCTTTTATCATAATCTCGGATGTAACTTTCCTATTTCATTTTCCGTAACCAATTCATCTGTTTTCCATTTATTATGTTCACAATTAAATACTATTAATTTATCACTATTCTTGGTCATTGGATTATCTGTATTTACATAATAAAAAACTTCAAATATATCTTCAAAATCAAAATGTTTATGTAAAATATTTTCTCTTCTTAATTTAACATTTTTGTCATAGTAAATTGCAAATCCATTAAAATCGTTTAATTTAGGAATACTAAATTTATCAAAATTATCATCAACTTGTACTAACTCGACTTCAAATCCATCAACCTTACTTTCAAATCTATCCGAATTACTATAAACCCTCAAAGGTAATGTATTTTTAAAAACATTGTAAAAATTTCTATCATACTCCCATGATGGTTTTTTATAATCAGTATCATCTTGTATAGTTAATTTATAAATCCCCATAAAATCACTCCACTCAAAGTCATATTCGTATCTTAGTGGTTCAACAACATTACCAGTTATAATTTTCATATCACCTAAAGACTTAATCTCTTGTCCACCATAATCTAAATTATGTGATTTACGAGAAAAAATTATTGCTGGCCATTCTAATAAATCAAGAAAAGCCAAAATATTTATTTTACCCGTACCAGGATGTATTCTATACCACATATTACTATCAGTTCTTACTTCCATTTCCCTAAAAGTTTCGTCTTTTATTTTATCAAGATTATCAGATAATGACATATCATATGCTGATACCTGCAATGGTAAATATGAACCTCTTTTCATAATATCTTGAATTAACCATTTATCTAACCAAAAATGATGTCCTTTGTCTTTATAAGTTTGATATTCTTTTTCCCAAGGAGAATTTAAAATATTTTGATATAATCCCTTATATCCATACATAAAATCTGTAGTTCCACCTGCCGAATTTCTTTCCCATGTTTTGAAATCATCGTCATCAAGTTTTTTAAATAATTCACATTTTAAAATATTTTCATTTAATTTAAATTTATTAGTATATTCTATTTTTACATCATTATCGTTACAAAATTGAAAATAACACTCCCATATTTTTTTAATATCATCACTACTTCTTGAATCTGCAGTTTTATTTTTTTCTTGATGAAAAATACT
>MDTE01012260.1_pt1 | contig 10756 bp, 7 predicted proteins | sample 811231 | NCBI WGS metagenome assembly MDTE01 (sample SAMN05326651, study PRJNA326480) | marine metagenome | isolation source: seawater | place: Indian Ocean: Red Sea | collected 2010 | reverse complement strand
TGGAAGAAGAATTAAATAAGAACCTCTTTGATATGTATAGCTTTCATTTACAGAATCAAATGGCTGCATAGATAAAGGCCTCATTTCACTCCCAATTAAAAATGTCATTATAAATAAACTAATTATAAATCTTTTCATCATTTAAAATCCTTAGTTACGTTCAAGAATAATATTAACCAATAATACAACATCAGAGACATCAATCATATTATCTAAATTTATATCTGATAAACATGTTTCAAATCCTGTAGCATTTTCATCCATAATAAAATTAACCATCATAATAATATCCACAATATCAATCAATACATTTTGGCTTAAATCACCTACAGTACATTCACCTTCGGGTTTCTCAAGTATCAACATATGATCAATCTCAATACCTCTATAATCCAAACTTTCATCAGATGTAAAATCTAATTTTAAAGAACTATTATTATCTAAAGAAAAATTAAAGAAATTATCTTCCCATGTATAATTATGACCAGTCAAATCACCTATCATAACATCTTGATTATCTGATTGTAAATATATTTTAAATTCATCATACTCCCATTCTAATTCATATCGCATCATTAACTTAGCCATATACTCTCCAGGAAAAATTTGAAATAAAGATACAAGGCTTAGATCTGAAGAATTAGCATAAAGAAAATCACTTTGAGATACTAAAACTCCATCATCTAGAACCCAACCTTGATTATTCCAATTGCTTAAAGAAGAAAAATCATCCTTATATAATGTTGATTTCCATTTTATATTTTTAGACACAGATAAACTTTCGTTCAAGTTAATTGTAAAAGATTCAGGATAGATATTATCTGAGGAAATAAAAATACTATATTCTCCTTCTGGGAGAAACCAGCTTGGAGCAGAGTTATTAATTGTAATATTTTCAAAGCCTTTTTCTGATGAAATAACAATCGTTAAATCTTCATCAAATAAAGTTGGAAGATCTAAATCTAATGACAAATTAAAATAATCAAGAGGTTGTAATTCAACATCGTATTCTGTTATTTGGGAACTTGAAGGAACAAATGTATATTCATGAGAGGAATATCCAAAAGCATCAAAATGAATTGTATATGTGCCCTCTATCAACAATCTACGATATCGTCCAAAATCATCTGAGTACCTATCTTTAAGCATTGGGCCATTAAGTTCATCTATCCAAACTCTAGCATTTAATGGTTCACCATTATTTGCATCAGTAATAAGGCCTGTAATCTGATATTTTTCAGGACCTCCTTGGATATTTGTTCCAGCTGCTCTTTTTATCATATGAAGTGCAGAAATAATATTTTTTTCAACAGTTTCGTCAATAATAGCAACATCATTAGATTGCATATTTTCAGTACCAACCTCAACTAAATATTGAATACAACCAGTATTAGCATATATCCAATCATGTGCATTCCCTCGCCTGCTAACACTACTTGCAGATGCATAATATCCAGATTCAGCTTCCTTAGGTAAAAATTCTGTCATTTCAGATCCTAATCTTGATATAATATCAAAATCAGGAGATTTTTTTTCAGGTGTCCATTCCCAAGGATAAATTACTTTTTCTGCAACGCACCCTGATCGAGAACTATGATAAGCAATCGATAATAAAAAATTATGTTCTAAAACAAAATCTCTAATTGCAACAACCTCATTCTCAGAAAACGGATAAGGGCCTCTATAATAATCATAATTTGCGATATATGATGGATTTGCACCACATCCTAAATCCGTTGAGTACAACCCATCTCCAAAGATCCAATTAAAATCATAATTTCGATTTAAATCAACACCATCTTCATCATTTCCAATTCCCATAATAAAATCAAAAGTATTATTATTATTTGCATCATATTTATTTTTCCTATAATACACATCTTGATTCCAATGATCCATATCATCATACCAACCATGCACAACAGATAAACCCTCAGGGTTATGTGTTGGAACAATCCATATTTCAGAGTTTTCCATAATTGCAAGAATAGATTGATAATATGATGGATTATTCATAGGATAAAGTAAAAAATCAATTAAACCCATTGCAATTTCAACACCATATATTTCTTCAGCATGACATTGTCCAAGAATTAAAACTTTTGGCTTGTCTTCGTTTAGGTTTGCATTCATCGTAAGTTTAACGGCCCATATAGGCGAATTATCAACACCTGAATACCCAATAATCTCATGATGGTAGATAATACCTTCTTCACCTGGAACAACAGGGTATGGATCTGTATTTTGTGAAAAATCATTATACCAAGTATTTAACTGGGATTCTATTTCTTCTAGAGTTGTATAACGTTCAGAGAGTTCAGATTGAGAAAAAATAACTGAAGTTAAAAATATAATATAAAAAAAGAGCCTAAACATCTATATTAAAATTCATTAAGATAAAATATAATTTACAAGTGCAACAATATCAATTACATTAATCACACCATCCTGATTGGAATCAGCAGCACATTCTTCTATTGGGGTAGGAGCTTCATCACCAAGTATAATATTAACTGTTTGTACAATATCTATAATATTTACAATACCATCATCATTAACATCTAATGGGGTACATTCTGTATCATCAGAAACAATGCTAACTGACTGCACATAAATATTACTTAAATCTTCTTTTCCAGAGCTCCTCATATCATCCCAAAAGATAATATATGAATTAGTGCTCTCACTATATAAATTTGCTTTAGGAGTTAATTGATTAAAATCTGCATCGCATAGAACAATACCATCCTGATCATAAACAAAGGCTCCATTTTGCATTAATTGAAAATAGATATTAGATGTTACGCTACCTCTAGAATCTTCCCAAGAAAATATATAACTTCCATCTAGAGTTCCATATACATTTGGAGTTTTTTGATTTCCAGCATATGTACATAAATCTATATCAGAGATAACAGATAATGTGCTGGCATCAATAGCTGAACAGTAAACATCAAAATCTGTTCCATTTCTAAAATCTTCCCAACATACCATGATTTCATTTGCAACATTATTATAAGTTAGAGTTGGCGACTGCTGATCATTAGATGCAGTTACAATAGGAATACCATCTAATGGACCCAAAATATTTCCATCAAAATCAATCATTTGTCCATAAATATCTGAAGATCCAGATCTCTGATCTTTCCATATTACAAAATAACCTGAAGATGTCTTAACTAAACCTTTAATAAATTGATCACTCTCATTATCTGAAAGTCTAACTCCTCCAGAAAAAGCAGCAATGACAGAACCTTCTGCATCTACTGCTGTTGCATATGCTCGCGTACCGCTAAAATCACCGCTATCATATGTTAAAAAGCATCCATTATCTGGAGCACTTTCAATAAATCTTATATTATCATCAACAAAAAAGTTATCTATAATAAGGAGCGGTTCTGAATAAACACCTGAAAAATTATTATATTTTTGTAGATAAATATCACTATCAATAAAATTTCTTTGATCTGAAAATGCAAAATAAACATTTCCATCTTGGGCATAAGCTAAGTCAAAGCTATTCTGAGGTGTGAAAGATTCATAAACAGGATACCCTTGATCTGTCCCACCTATCATTTGCAAATCATTATTAAGAGGTTGATAATGTAGTGCAATATCTCCAAAAGCTTGGCCAAAGCCAAGCATCACATTACCAATATTGTCATTAATTTCAGCTTTAGGAGAAACTTGGTATGGATTATCGCATAACTTCAATCCATTAGGTTCAACTATATTTTCCCAACCTGAATAAATTTTTTGGCCATATGTTAAATCTGCAATAACCCCTAAACGTCGATCTTCCCAATATAGCAAAGATTCATCATTTCCTAAATATAATGATTCTGCATGCAAACCATTTCCATCAATACCAAAATATAATTCAATACCATTATCATCTAAAGTTATGCCTTGATTAGGGCTTAAATGTTGCACAAAAAGTCCTATACTTCCTGAACGCATATCTCCCCATAGAGCAAATACATTACCATTTCCATCATTTCTAACTAGAGGATTAAATTGGAAACCTGAAGCATCACATGCTGCAATACCATCATCTGCAAATGAGGTTGATCCTGAGGGATTAACATGCTGCATAAATATCTCTGTCTCAGGAAATGCTGCATATCTTTCATCCATCCAAACAATATATGCACCACCATTACCATCTGCCGTTAATCTAGGTTGATCTTGAGTCCCTGATGCTGTGCATACACCAAATCCATCATTAGCAAATTGCACACCTTCTCCTAAAACATGTCGTTGTACAAAAATATCACTTGGACCATTTCTAGAATCTTCCCATACAATATAAGCTCCATCTGAATCTGCTTTTACACGAGGTTTAATTTGATTGGCTCCATTAGTACAAATTGATTCTCCAAGTTCATTCAATAATACATTTCCATCCATATCTATATATTGAACATAAATATCACCAAGACTTGGATTGGCTCTTTTATCCTCCCAAACAACAACAGATGCATTTTGACTATAATATGTTACTTTTGCATACTGCTGAGCTCCATCTGCAGTGCATAATGGGATACCTCCTTCTTCTGGGGTAGACCAGAGAGTATTACATGAAGCATCTATTCTTTGGGTATAAACATCAATATCTGAGGCATCATTATTTCTATCATCGGCCCAAACCATAATAGCACTACCATCTGCAGCCTTTTCTATACTAACACCTGCATGATCTGAATCATTTGATATCAAAGGAACTCCTGTACCTTGTGCGACAATATCATTAACATCAGTAGTTAAATGCGTTCCATATGTATGGCCTAATGTACTAACAGATAGATCATTCCATATTACAAATGCACCACCAATACCATCAGTAGACATATTGGGTGAAACCTGTTTGCCTGGAACATTTGTCAAAGGAATTCCTGATGGATCCCAAGATATCGAACCATCTGCCTGAATATGTTGCCCATAAATATCTCCATAATCAGGTTCATCTCTATAATCAACCCAAATAATGAAAGCTCCTCCATTCCCATCTGTAACTAATATAGGGTCCTCCTGTCTACCCTCTTCAAGAACAATTGGAGATCCTTCTTCACCCCATAAGGGGTTACCATTCACATCTACTTTCTGGGCATATATATCACGACCACCATAACGAGTATCTGACCAAGCAAAAATCATTTCGCCATTATTACCATTATCACCAGTTCTCTGCCATTCAATATGAATTCCTTGCCTAACAGAAATGCCATTATCGTCCCAATCATATTGAGCCAAAACAAAAGAAAAAAACATTAGTATATAAATTTTACTTCTCATAACTATTCCTCTAATATATGTTATAAATTTGAAATCCATCATCTTCTGTACTTACAAAATACATGCCATTATAAAATCTAGCAACTGCAGTATAATTAAAACCCTCAAGTCCAAACGTTGTATTCCCTGAATTCATTATTCTTAAACTCTCAGATGGCTCAGAGTCCAATCCATTCCAATCATACACAAGGATACCTTTACTTCCACATGATAATATTAAACGCTCGCCATCATAAAATATATCATAAATAGTAAAGTCTTCTGCTATGATTAATTTAGATTCGGTAATATCAGAGATACCACCATCATCTAGTAACGTTATGTAACATCCATTTTCAGTTCCTGCAAGGATAGTATTATTGATACTATAAATTGATCTAACGGGAGAATCAGTAATATACTCATCTAAGAAAGATAAATCTTCTGCTTGTGTATCATAAACAGAAAAAGAATTTAAATTTTCTGTTGGATTTGCGATATATAACTTATTATCTGCATAAAAAATATCATTCACATTATAGCTTAAAGAATCTTCAATAGATATTGCATCGGTTTCACAATCTGCAATAAAATCACAAAATTCAAGAGTTTCTTCAGGTGGGAAAATATATTGCATTAATTTTACTTCAGAAAAAGAGTTCTCTAAATAGGATTCAATATTGGCATTACGTTTATATAGTATATACAACTCAGGAGATTCAGAGGTGCCATCAACTGTAAATTTTGTAGCATGAGACTGTAGAAAAGAGCATCTATTCTGCATCAAGGTATCAGGAGGAGAACATAAATCAGGCTCATAATCACCTAATAAATAGGGTAGATACCCATGATAAGTATAGCTAAAATTATCAATAGCATATAGAATTTCACTATCATCAGAATAATAAAGACTTCTAATACTTTTCCCAATACCCCATTCTCTACTTTCATATAGCAAGTCTAGGAATTGACCATTGCTAAGAGCAATAGAGTTCTCAGTGGATTCAGATAAAATATCATATATATAAACACCATTATCTTCTGTTCCAACAAAAAGACGATTATCATTAAAGTGGAGATCTCTAACCTTACCTAAACCTTCAACACGTACTACTCCACCATTTACAATATTCAAATCATCTTCCCAATTAAATGACTCTACACCAAATGGATCACTACGTTCTCTGCAACTAAAAATTAGCAATACTAATAATACAATGGATTGAATTCTCATAAATTAAAATTTCTTTTTAGCTAAAGTTGTTGTCAAGGTTACAATATATCTATCAAAAGTTTTCAGTTCTTTAACCCAATTAAAAGGAGAATAAGATACTCTCCTTCTTTTAGATAGCATTATTTTATATCTATCCTTTTTATACCAAACAGATATAGTTTTATCTGTATGCTTTCTTCTATAATGCAATTGGTCCGTTGTTATTTTTGATGTATTATTTCTTTTATAAATATCAATGGTAAACCCAAATGATTTAGCATCTTGCATACTCTGCTTAAAACTTAGCTTATATCTACTTTGTTTATAATCTCTATTCATATACAGAGTTGACAAAAGTTCATTTAAAAATGTACTGTTATCTGCAATATGTTTTTCATAAAGCAAATTAACCGTTCTTTTCTTAGAAAAATAGTTATCATCATTGTTGAATGAAAATTCAAGAGTTTGACCTACAATATTTAAGTCAAATTCTGTAAAATAGGAATCAAATATTTGTCTTTCAAAAAAAGCACCAACTTTCACTTTATTTCCTTTAATACGAAGTGGTTTTTGGTATATAACATGTAATTTTTCAATATCAAACATACAAGAAAAATATCTTGAAATATTTTCAATATTATTTGTTACAATAATATAATCTAAATCTTCATATTCCCTGAGGTAGTAATCTGGCATTAATGAATAATTAATATATAGATGCTTGTAATCTCCTAATTGTTGATCAATTTTAAATGTAAAATACCTACTGCTTTTTTTCTTATTCTCAGTAAAGTTTTTATAGGTATACCCTAAACTAAAACTTGTTTTTTCTTTAAATAGCCTTGCAAGAATAGCCTTTTTAGAATAAAATGAGAATTTTCCACTAATACCTAAAAATCGTGAATATATTTCTGATGCAGCCCCTAATAAATATGGCTTTTCTGATAATTGGTCAATTTCATTTTGTGATAACCTAAGTGGATTAGAATCATGCCCAATAATAAATGTAGAACTAAGAGATCTAGGCTTATACGTGCCCTTACCAAAAACAATGCAAGGGACGACAATAAATAAAATTAAAAATTTCAACTTATTCCTTTGATTCATAGCCTAGTATCTTAATTAAAACTTTACGCTGATCATCCCGAGGCAATTTAAATGTATAATAAGAATATTTTTTATTTGACCCAGGAACACTTATAAAAAAGGAACTGTATTTACTAAGAAATTTTCCAGATAAATTTTCGTAATCACTTTCTATACTAGTATTATTTATAGATAGATTGCCTTCCATAATATAATTAGCTAACTTTTGATTGTTTTCATAAGCTATCAACTCATAGTATTCTTCAATATTATTTTCTTGCTCTAAATTATCAAGAACCAATCTAGTTAAAACCTGATATTTCTTATTTGATTCAAGTTTAAATTGCTGCTTATTATTTTCAGTAATTAGATACCAATCCTTTTTTTTATTTTCTCCTGATTCAGAAACAGTAATATTCTTTTGATAATCAATGGGAGAAATTTTATTTTTTATTTTTTTTGTTTCTTTATTTTCTCTAGATATTAAGCGCATATAAACTTTCTGTTTCACTCCTTCTATAGGCTTAATATGAATTTCTAAATCACTGGTTAATTTCACATCTTCAAACCAATATCCTGCATATGTAAAAGAAAATCCCTTTTTATGTTCAGGACTAGTTGCAGAAGAAATTTTCTTATTATAAGTTAATTCTCTATCTAACAAAACTTTATTTTTTTTCTTAATAGTTACTGTAAACTGAAACTTTTTTCGATTATCATTACTTGAAGCCAGATATGTCCTTGACATTATTTGTAAATTAATTTTATCTCCTAAACTAAAACCCTCCTTTAAAAAATCTTTGGACTTAAATAGCAACCCATCATCATCCACCAAATAATATGATCGTTCTTTTTTTCCTTTATCAGTATCAATTACTAAATCAATCCTCTCTTCCTGTCTATAGGAAGAAGGTTTTATATGCTCCGATAAGAGAAAAGTCGAAGATAATAATATTAATAGAATAATTTTATATGACTGAATCAATCTCATTGCTCTCCATTCTTCTTTTAATTTGTAAGTGACTGTATAAACCTACGGCAATAATCAAACTCAATGTTAAGAATAAACATAATAGAATTACAAAAGGATTATATCTGTAATATTTATAAAATAAAGGGCCTTCATACATTTCTATTGTACCATCTGGTTGAAACAAGTTTTTTGTTAAACTTTTAATATTTTTAATATTAATAATTGGCAACTGATTATATCCTTTTTCAGGTTTAATAAATTGATATCCAATAGATTCTTTAAAACCATATAAATCCATATACTCTGCATCAAGTGGTGTAATTAGACCTGCTTTCACAGTATCTTTGAATATACCTTTACCCATTGAAGCAGCCCCACCTCCTATATTTACATATGCAGAATAATCATTACTTATATTTTGAAATAAATTAATCTTTTTTGCAATATTTTCATTTAAAGTAGGTTCATTAATGAAAATTATACCATCATCTGTAGCATCATGAGCAATTGAAACAATCATATCAATTCCTACTGAGTCAATCTGCCCACCCACATCATCTTTTCCCCCTATAGAATAAGCTACACTCTTAGAAGTAATCAATTTATTATTAAATAAATATGTTTCCATTACAGGCCAAGAAAAATTTTCAATATTAGCGCCCCAAGATGAAGATGAAACAGACGTCATGATAACTGGCGTTATATCCATAACCATACAAGCTGAATGTAGTGCAATATTAGCTCCTGGAAATGATCCCGTCATAGAAACTGCAATTGTATCTCCTCTTGATAATTCAGCTTCTTGAAAAAGCGCAGCAACAAGACCTGCAAAATGGGGGTGAGTTGTCGTTTGCTTTGAAGATAACATTGAGGTTCCCTCATCAGATAATGACGTAATAGAACTTATCTCAATTCCTAAAATACCACTATTATAGATATCATTAGATTGTTTGTTAGAAAATTCATTTTTCATACTTTGTAAAACAGAATGCATCTTTTTTGTTGCAGCAATTCTATCTTCAATACCTGACTGCTCAATTCTTGTAGTAGAATTAACAGCCATATAAACCATAAAAATATTAAACAAAGCAATGAAAAACAAAGTACTTGTTTTTTGTATTTGAGGCCTAAACATATAAAATCCTAAATTGGTCAAGATAGTAAATGTACATCATAATCAAATTAACAATACTCGCAACAATAAGAATTACAGAAGTTGTTCTTAATATACCCTGCCTATCCATCCATGATGCAATTAAACCTGGAATAATATATCCTATATATTCAAGTTCCATCCAATGATCATTAATCATAATTTGAAAACCCGAATCATCAAGGACTATTCTTAATACATATCCAAGGGAAAATCCTATAAGCAATGACAAAATTAACCTGCGCCTACCATAGATTAAAATAATTTTTGATAATAAATAAACTATAAGATAGGCTAACATACTAATGATTAATGTTGATATGATTTGGATAGGATTATGCAAATATAAAGCAAAATAACCTGGAACAATAATACCCCCAGCCATCACCCCTAGAGTCTCTGTTAAAAACAAACTAATCACCATACCTAAACCTATCGCTATATAAGTATAGTTATATTCTGTCCCTAATAAAAAATCCATGGTTTCCATTAAGCATATGCCTTTATTTTTTCAACAAAATCTTCACCCCAACCAACAATATTGCCTATTCCTAAAATATAATATTTATCTAAATCTAGAATTTTTTCTATAATATCATTAGGAGTTGCAGACATATCAAATATTTCAATTGATTTATTTTTAAATGCATACTTATCTATAATATTTGTAATATTATCTCCTCTAACAATAAAAAGATCAGGTTTAATATCTTGCATAACCAAACTAATTAATTGCACTGTACGATATCGTCTGTCATTTCTAGTATTTAAAAAAATACAACTATTACCCTTAAATCTATTTTTTACTAAATTCCAAACCATCATAGTAGAACTTGGATCATTAGCCGCAAATCCACTTATAAATTTACATCTATTTAGATTATGTTTTATATGCCAAATAAATAGTGCTCCTGGATCAGGATTAGTTTTTTTCATTCCTTCAAGAGCAGTATTACGAGCAATACCTAGTTCTATACAGACCTTTAATGCCAATGCTATATTCTCAGGGTGTTCTATAAACGGAAAATCATTAACATATTGCTTATCAATATCTTCA
>MDTE01188087.1_pt1 | contig 10757 bp, 10 predicted proteins | sample 811231 | NCBI WGS metagenome assembly MDTE01 (sample SAMN05326651, study PRJNA326480) | marine metagenome | isolation source: seawater | place: Indian Ocean: Red Sea | collected 2010 | reverse complement strand
TTATATTTTCTCGCCAAGTTGAATCATCGGCAACCTCTCCGATCCACCAGAGAAAATTGCCGCCAAGAAATCCTGGATTGAATAATGCTCCTCCTTCCATCAATCCTCGTAAATCCTACACTCGTCTGCTTCTGGGTTCTCGTCACAATACATTTCAAATGCAGTTGGATCATGATCCTCATCAGGGTGTGCTGCCTGATATTTCTCAAGGTGATCTAGTTCGTCCGTTATGTGACGACGCATCTGTGGAGACAAAGTAGAATTCTCTAATAGATCTTTGTCATCGTTGATGTGTTGCTGAATACTTTTTTCTTCGCTCATAATGGGATGTTAGTAGTGTGGTTTCCTTTTCTTCCGAAGGAATCTCGTACAAGATTTAGTTTAGTATAGGTCTCTTCGGATGATATGTAATGACACAAATCAGCTATAATATATAGACCACCATATTCCTTGTTCAATTTATCTCCTTTTTCTGCTCTAAGACTAGGAGTATCAAGAAATACGACATCTCCTGCATGTAAACTAAAATCACCTGGGATGGTAACGGTTTGCATTCCAGTAAACAGTTGATTATATCTACGAATAGTCTGATTTAATATTTGTTGCAACTCATAATTTTGTTCTGTTGATTTATCAATTTGCTGCTGTGTTGTTCCTGTAGGTAGAGTTCCAGTATCAATAAGTTTATAAGTTGTCCGTGTAAATTTACTATCGGATTCAAACTTATCATTTAACTTTGGCAACTCTTTTGCAGCTAACTCTGTGCCATCCTTTGAGGCATTTGCTGTTTGTTCTATAACTTCATAGAAACAATTGAATGGATCAAATACAACTAATCGTGTTCCATATGCACCTATCTTAAGTTTTTCTTGAGATCGTATAAGGTTGTCTCCTTGATAGTCTAATACCTTAGTATCATACCCTGCAGGTAAGTCCGTTGTCAAATTGTAAATCAGAGACTTTTTCTGCTTTTGCTTAAAAAGTCCATCAATAGATTTGAATTTAAATCCCTCTGAGGTTTCAAATAAGAAAAACCCACCGGTCTTTCCTTTCTCTCCAGCAACTGTAGGTATTGATGCCTTAGACAACCAGTTCATCACATAGTATGGTTTGCGATTGTTTCCTATGAAATTATAATTGTTACTGGTCTCCTCAATATCTAATGTTTTTTCTGTTTTTAAAAAATCAGTTAAGATTCTTCTTATGTGATCAGAAATTTTTCCATCAAATCTTACATTAAGTCTTGAAGATCCGCCTTCATTTCTCAAAAACTCTTCAGACACAAGGTCCAACTTTATCATGGATGCAGTGGATTCTTCATTTACCTGACTGACTTTGTTTACATTTAGATCTATCTTAATTGTTGTATCATTATTGTCTTTAAATTCCAACTCAACATCTTCCGTCCCTACTATGGGAAGGCCCTCTAGTACAGACTTTTCATCTATGGAGTTTCCTGTATCAGCAAAAACTATTTCAGATCTAACCGTATCTTGTAAAATGCTTTCATAATACATGAGACGGACTAGTCCATCAATTAAGTTGACAGACTTACCTCTTTCTTTATTAGAAGTTATTTTTAATTTGGATACTGTAGATGGAACTGCTTGTTTAGATGTTGAATTTGCCATTCGTTATTACCTCTTATTTCTATTTACGCACCCTGATATAAAACATCAAACCGACTGGAAGAACCTTTGGAATTTGAAACCAAAACAGGAACCATCTTTTGAGTTTGACCTCCACCATATTGTTCTTGCGGTGGTGGCGGAACCATAACCACTTGTGGTGCCATCGCATCATAAGGAGCATACTCTTGAATTGCTTTCATGACTCCATCATATGTACTGGCTTGGTTGATTGCCAGTAACATATCTTTTGCAGGGCCCACGCTATCTGCATCGATAACAAGTTCGGTGCCTTTCTCACCCATCAATGCCAGGTGAGGTTCTCCTAGTGTGAGTCCACCTTTTTCATATGCAACATGAACATGATCTCCGTGAGTGCCTGACCGTGGAGTTCCTGGTTTTCCATAAAGGAATTCTACTGGTTGTGCATTATTCATTCTGTTGAATTCAAGAACCTTAGAAATAATTTTCTTTTGATCTTGTGGCCAAAATCCACCAATGTCAATAGCACGATCAACATTATGCCATGATGTATAACCTCTCTTGAAAGATCCACCAAAATCTGGATGCTCACTTGCATAACTAAAATCTCCCACACCATCTGAAGCTCTTGCTGCTGGTGTCAACTCTTTGTAGATGAATCTTCCAAGATCACCTGCAAGTTTAGTTCCTCTTGCACTTCTAACCATCGGTCCACCAGTTCCAGCACTAATCTGACCAGGAATCTGAGAGGAACCAGTAGGAGTAACTTGAGGGCGAGGTAGATTAATATTTGCTTTTGCAACTACTAATTCCGTATTACCTGCGGTATTAAAGTAATGATTTCTAAACCTAACCACATTGACATTCTGAGAGGGATCATTAAATGCAGCACCAGTTCTAAATCCTGTTGATGATATAAGTTTAGATACATCACTATCATCAAATCCCTCAGACTTTAAAGATTGTTTTAATTTTTCAATGTCTTGAGCTAGATCAATTGCTTTTTCGGCATTTTCTAGTGTTACATCACCAAAATTATTGTTAATTCTACCATCCGATATTGGTTGATACTGACCACTACCCATAATAACACCGGTAATCGTATCATTTTTGGCAAGGAATGTTCCTGTTGATGCCTTACCAGATTGTATTAATCCAACACGATTTAGGACTGAACGAGCAACCAATGCCATACCAAGTAAACCTTCAGTCTCTGCTTCAGCAGCAACCAATCTTCTAAATAAATCCAATTCTGATGCGTTTGCAATTTCAGCTCCAGCAACAGATGCATCTAGTGCATCGTCATCTGTTTCAGGAGTTTTGACGGGTTTCTTTCCAGAGAAGAAAGTATCATATAACCACTTACCAGCAATATCACCTACAAGACCACCCAGTATTCCACCTATAAGATTTCCCGCAAAAGGAATTACCGTTCCTGCCGTCGCACCAAGAGCACCAAAAATTGTAGCACCAATCGCCGCAAATGCAGCTCTGCCAATTGGTTCTTTGAATACAAAGAAATTCAATGCAAAATCAATCAGACCTCCAATGATTGGAATCCTTTTAACAATTGGACTGATAAAGTTTTTAAGGATTCTAAGACCTGCTCTCGTTCCACCCTTTCCTAAGATCCCAACAGCACCTCTTCTGGCAAGATTTGTAGCAGTAGATCTACCAGCACTTCCACCAAGTCTTGTTACTGCATCCTTACCAAATCTTTTAATTGCGGCATCTCTTCCAAAGCGTTGAGTATACCTTCTAACCGCACCGGGTCTTGTTCCTTTTGGCACACCACCAGGAGGTTTAATACCAGGTTTACCAGATTTAAATGGATTGAAAAGACCAGCCTTCAAACCAAGCATTGATGCTATGAGTGTTAAATTGAGAACTTTGTTTAGAACTCCAGAAATTTCATCAAATTTTTTAACTCCATCTTCGCCAAAATATTCCCCAACTTTACCCCTCAATCCATCATACATCTTATATCCCTCGTCTATAAGAGTGACGAGACCATTAAAGATTTTACCTCCCCATTCCTCAATGAAATCCATGGCTGCAGTTATTTTGGGGAGCAATTTCTCCAACATTGGAAGATGTTTTACTAATCTTACAGCAACATATCCAGCAAGAACATTGAATAGGAAATTTTTAATCCTATCCATGGGGTTCAACTTCTTGAGAGGTGCAGGAAGTTTTAACTTAGAAACTTTCTTTTGTTCTTTTTCTAAAGAATCTTCTGCTTTAGTTGAAGATGTCCTTTCTTCAGATTTTCTTTCTTGATCTTTCTGTTTCTTTTCGGCAGCTAAAGTTCCCTTTAAAATTTCATTTATCTTATTAACTTTCACACTAATAGTTTTCATCCTAAACTTTGTTCCCTTTGGAACCAAGGATGTGTTAGAAGTAGGTATAAGTTTTTCTTTAGTTATTGCCATTTAGAAGTTCGTTAATAACCCTAACAAGTCTGTTTTTTGTTCCGTCCCTACAGTTGATGCACTAAACGGTGGAATATTGTTTCTACCAGTTGGTTCTGCACCTACAGATTGATTAAAATCATTAACAATATCCATAAACTCAATTTTTGGTTGAGGTCTAACTGGTGGACCAATCACAGGAGTTGATTGTGATTGAGACCTTGATATTTGAGCAGGTTTTATTTTCTGAGCATCTAAAGCAGCTTGATAACTTGGATAAGTTTTTCCGTCTGCACTAGAAAAATATTTCCCTTTTGATGCTGCATATTTCTGTGCATTTAACAACTCTGCTTGACTCATACCCATGGAAGGTGAAGCGACTTTCTCTTCTTGTTTTTGTCCAGTGGGATTCATCAAAGTTCTACCACCCTGACGATCAAGATCAAAAGCATTAAGAGTAAAGAAGTCTGCAATACCACCCAACTTAGACATGACATTATTCATACTACGTTCTCTAGTTGGTTTCTCACCGATAACCATATCCACAGACATGTCTCTAGCAAACGGATTGAGTTGATGCATTGCCTGCAACCTCTGACGAAGAGTAATTGGTTGACCTGGTTTTGCTTTTTCAGAGACTCCAGAAGAATCTCCCATGAGAACTGCCAGGGGATCCTTCATATCAACAAAATCATATCTCTCATTTACAACTTCATATCCACCATTCTCTGTTGTTGCCGCCCAGAATTTACCAAGAATACTTTTTGCATCTTCAGCAGCCGGAGTTATCTTGTCACCATCATAATAATCCTCATATTCTACTCTTATCTCTCCTCTCTTCAAACGATCAACAACACTTTGTCTTTCGGCAAGAAGTTGTGCATTAAATCCCTTTGTTTTTGCCTCTTGCAATTCTTGTTCTGCAATTTTAAGTTCTTTAGCAGTTCTCTTTTTCGCCCTCAAAATCGCTTTGTTCAATTCATCTTTAGATGCTTGAGATAAATCTTGTTCGGTGATACTTCCACCCAGTCCACCTAACATAGATCTAAGATACAAAAGACCCGAATCTCTAAAGGTATCACTACCTAACATTTTTGCTGGGATACCACCAGCAGTTTGATCTGCCGAAGTTTCTTGCTTTGGTGCCGATGAAGTCTCTTTCTTTGGTGCTGGTGTCGATGCTGGTGCTGGTGTGGATGTGGACGGTGTTTTATCTTTACCACGAAGTCTAAATCCAAAATTCTGTCCAAGAATTCTATCCAAAGCACCATATGGATCAGACATCAAAGATCCGCTTGAGTATTTTCCATCAGATGAATGCTCTGCAAAGGAAGGACCTACCCCTCCGCCAGAGTTTGCATATGTGACCCCAGAGTTTATTTTTGGATTATTTGTTCCTCCTCCCATAGCATTCATTGATGCAAGAGTATCCGCACCAAATTTATCAACAGCACCACGACTCATTACAAACTCACCTGGAGTGAGCATGGCAGGGATGGTATCCTTATTCAGACCTCTACCTGGAACCTGTCCTCCACCATTTAGTTCACCAAAAAATCCATATCTCTTCTCTTCACCAGTCTCTAATCTATCTGCTTGCTCTCTTCTTTCTGCTTGCTCTCCCATGAGGAAAGAAAACAATCCGCCTCCAGTCCTATTTTTTTGATTTCTAATATCTTCTGCTGCCTGTTGATTTCCTTTCTCTTCTGCTGCTTTATTTGCTTGTTTATCTGCTTTATCCTCTACAGTTTGGGGGAAGAGAGCAGGAGCTACAGCACCGGTTGCAAGAAGTGCTGCTCCAATGGCAAATGGATTTTTTGCAACGGCAGCTGCTAGTTTTACACTTAATGCTAAAAATCTTGGAATAAATCCACCAACAAGCGATACAAGGCCTCCTGCTAGTGATCCAAAACCAGTTCCAAATAAAAGAACAGCAGCAGTTAGTGCAGGCCACCAATCTTTAACGAATCTAATTAATGACTGTATTTTTTCTTGATTTTTCTCATCGCTAAACCAATCAATTAATTTTACAATAGTTCTTCCTATGAGAACATTAAGTAAAAAATTAAATATCTTATCAAAGATACTCTTAAATGGTTTTACTACTGTTCCAACAACTTTCTTGATTCCCTTCCCTAGTCCAGATTCTAATTTCTTTTCTCTGGCCTTGGCACGATCCCTCTCTTTCTTTCTCCTTGCTGCCTCTGCTGCTTTCTCTTCTGCTTTTCTTTCCTTTTGTAATGTCTTAATGATTTCATCAAGACCTTTTTCAACAGAAGCAAATTCTGCAGTCTGATCAAGACTACTCAGATTTTCTGCTAGATCACTTTTTTGTATTTTAATTACATTTTTTAATCTTGTTATTTTTTCTGCATTTATTTTTGCTTGACCCTCTACCGCATTTACTTTGATACGGGTGGTTCTTAAAATTCTTGATAGTTTTCCAATCTTTGATTCTTTTCCAACTGAACCAGATGCACCATCAACTTCTCTACCCATCATCTTAGATGCAGATATTGTGGTAGATTTTATTACTGGTGTGGTTACAGTATCATCCATTAGATGCTTGTTGTTTTCGTTTTAATTCTTCTTCTTCAAGATGCTGCTGTAACAGTCCAACATAAATGTCTCTTTCCCATGGAATGAGATTTTCAATTTCAGTTAGACTATATTTATGAAACTGCATCAAAGCAAAATTAATTTTATAATAACTACCCAAGTCCATGTGGACTAGGGCTAGGCGAAAAAACTTGCTAGTCCCTCCAGGAGCACATCACTCTCTACTTTTGTTTTAGGGTTAGTTACAGTAATAGAGTGTGATAGTTTAGGCATTGTTTCAAAGAATTTTTCAATCTCTTTAAATTGTGCAGAGTTCATCTGCTCCAAGAAATCAGAGAGTTCTTTTTTGCTACAATCTTCAGCAACCCAAACTTCATCTTCATTATAAATTTTACCCATACAAGATGCGACAAGATCAAATGATTGATCCATGGCATTCTTTTCATTGAATTCAAAGTTGTTCTTAATGAATTGATCCAGTGAAGGATAATTCATTTCCAACATGAGATCATCATTTAGTTTAATTTTATTGGTATGATCTTCACTTCGATTTACTTTAATGTCTTCCAAATCAATTTGAACTGCTACCTCAGTAACACCATCATCAGGACAAACAATATTGACATCAAGTTGCTCACCAACAGACTTGCCACGAATATTCAAGAAGAGGTATTCAATATCAAAAGTTGGCAAGTGTTCTACCTTAACACCCCTAGTCAAGATACAATTTTTAATTACTGCTTTGATAGCATTAGTAATTTGTTTTGTTTCTTCACTTTCTAAGGCAATGACAAGAAGTTTTTCTTCCTTAACAAGGAAAGGTCTATACTTAATTGTCTCCCCAGTTGATGGTAGTTCAAGTTCATATGTGGGAGCTGCAATTTTTGGTAAAGGCATAATGTCTTATAGATCTTCAGTGTGATTATTTATTGGAGAAATGAGGGTAGTCCTGAATTAAATGCTTGGTTGAAATTAAAAGTTGCTTGACCAGCAGGATCAAAGAAATTAACCTCACTATCATATCTTGGAAGATTCAAATTCAAATCCAAACCATCAGTAAATGAATTAAGTGGGTTGCTTGAACCTCCAGTGAGAGTTGATGATGAGGTGGTTTCAGTAGAATCACCAGGACCTATAAAGTACCTAGTATAATTCATAGACACTGTGCATTTTAAAAGAGACGATGCATCGTAAGAAACAGGCATCGATGTAATTGCCACAGGAAATGCATTAACAAATTTATATGTGAGAGGAACTACTGAACTTTTCTGATTAATATTTTTTTCAAACTTAGTAACCTCTAATCCACATCCCTTGTATTGATTAGGATATTTAACTCGATAAGAATAATTTTCCTTAGCTACCCCACTAGATCCACTTTCGTTCATAATAAATTTCATCCAAGATTCAAAGAATCTGATCGGCATATATTGTTCTGCATCACAATAGAAAGTAAGATCAATTCGATCTTGATAGATGCGACGATATGCGTGTCTTTCAGTTGCTCCAGTAAAATCATTTTTTAACTCTGTGGTTGCAAGAGAAGAACCAGGAAGAGATGCATCACAACATGATAGTTGCAATCTATCTTGATCTAGAACAAGAGCATTTTCTGCCATGTATTGTCTAAAACCTTGCTGATCTCTGGGGAGACCAAGATAAATCATAAAGTGAGATGTTAAAGCAGGATTTAATAACTTGCTTTTTATTTGTGATATTTTTTGTGAGCTTGGCGCTACAGAGACGGAAGCCATTTATAAATAATTTTTGACTTATATATTATGTAGTCAAGTTAATGGCAGAAAGTATTAAGAGTAAATACAAACCGTCTTATCCAGAGAAGTATAAAGGAAATCCCAACAATATTATTTGTAGAAGTAGTTGGGAAAGACGCTTTTGTAGATGGTGTGACTTGAATGAAAATATTGTTTCATGGGCTTCCGAAGAATTCAGTATACCATATGTTTCCCCTGTTGACAATCGTGTTCATCGATATTTTCCAGACTATTTAATTAAAGTTAAAGAGTCGAACGGGAAAACTAAAACTTATGTGGTTGAAGTAAAACCAAAGAAACAAACTGCACCGCCTAAGAAACCAAAACGACAAACTAAATCATATATCTATGAGTGCAACATGTATGCAGTCAACCAAGCAAAGTGGAAAGCCGCAGTTGAATTTTGTAAGGATCATCGGATAGAATTCAAAATCATCACCGAAGAGGAGTTAGGTCTTAAATGAGTCGTCTAGAAGGAAACAATATTAATAATGGGACGAATGACCAAGAAGATATGATGTTGGAAATCATGGATATTCTAAAGGATACAGTGACTCCGATTCCTGATGTTGGTATGATATGCACATTTGTTTATAATGCAAAGACTCCTGGTATTCAATATGATCAACATCCTCTAGTTGCTGTCACTGATGTATTCAACTGGGGATTTCGTGGATTGAATTTTCATCATCAAGAGTCTCGTCAATATACTTGGGCAGAACTTGCTGGTCAAGTTTACATTGTTCATCCAACAGAACTAGATGATTTACTTTCTATTCCATATGGAAAAATGATACTAAATAAATAAAAGATCTCTGCATAATGTCTAGCGCAACCAGCAAAATTAGTTCTATTGGTGCTCAGGTAAAAGAGGGTGGATTCTTAGGATGGGGTGGCGTTAGTAAAATAGTGTTTATATCAACTAAAGTAACTAAAACTACAGATCTTGAGGGAAATCCATCATATGAATTAGAGGTAATTCAGTATGATGATGCAAAAGGAACAAATCCAACAACAATTGCCTCAGGATATACTTATACAAATAGTGCACGTGCAGGTGGGGAAGCTGTACTTGGTGGAGATGATTTTACAAGGACTTATCTAGAAGTAAGTCCTGATATTAAAAATTCAAATCCTACCCTGGCAGATGATATTACGGGAGGAAAAGTTAATCGTCTTATCAAACAACAATTAAGAACGGACGAAGGAATCAAAGCATTAGCAAGAACTCCTCAAGAAAGAGATGTTGCGGATTCAATAACTGGATCGGGTAATAGAGAAAATCCAAATCAAACTGGAGGAGATAGTTCAACTCCCGCACCAGGAGTACAATCAGATTTTAGTGTTGGTGATAGTTCACAGACAAGACAAAACTATAATTTAAATTTAAGATATCCATTAACACTTGAGCCAAAAACTCAAGACACACTAAAAATTGATGTCTTAAAATTTTCTCCTAGAAAAATTGAGGGTTTAGGATTTACTAGAGGAAGAGAAGATGGAACCAGATCTCCTGTTGGATCAGTTATTCTTCCAGTAAATAATATTGCAGATAAAAATCAAGTTGGATGGGGTGGAGAAAAAATGGATGCTATGCAAGTTGCTCTAGCAGGACTTGCATTAAATACAATTGATAAGGGTGGTGAAGGGTTTAGTGCTCAAGCGAAAGAAATTTTAGATGCTGCTAGTAATGAAAAATCTGGTATCAAAAAAGGAGTTGCAGCATACTTCGCCCAAGCAGCAACAGGAACTAGGGGGCTCTTGGCACGAACCGAAGGTGCAATCATTAATCCCAACTTTGAACTCTTGTTTAATGGACCAAAGTTAAGATCATTTGCATTCACTTATAGAATGAGTGCCAGAAGTGAACCCGAAACGACAGAGATTCTAAAAATTATTAGAATGTTCAAACAGTCAATGGCAGTTCAAAGATCAACTTCTAATTTATTTTTAAAATCTCCAAATACATATAAACTAACTTTTAGAAAGTCAACAGATGCAGAGCATAATTTTCTACCTAAAGTTAAAGAGTGTGCCCTAGTATCATTCAATGTAAACTATGTTCCTGACGGAACTTATGCTACATTTGAAAATTCTTCTATGGTAGCATATGAACTACAATTCCAATTCAGCGAACTTGAACCAATTTACAATGATGATTATACCCGCGAGGATGGTAATGCAGACACTCAAATAGGTTTCTAAAATGTCAAATTCATATTTCCGCAACATACCAGATTTTGAATATGTAAACCGCACAGTTGATGGTAAAAATATATCAGATTATACTAAGGTTAAAAATCTTTTTAAAAGAGCAAAGATAAGATCGGACATCTTTGAAAATGTAACCTTCTTTGACAAATATTATATTAAAGGAAATGATCGTCCTGACAATGTTGCCA
>MDTE01156753.1_pt1 | contig 10757 bp, 11 predicted proteins | sample 811231 | NCBI WGS metagenome assembly MDTE01 (sample SAMN05326651, study PRJNA326480) | marine metagenome | isolation source: seawater | place: Indian Ocean: Red Sea | collected 2010 | reverse complement strand
TGAACGGTTTAGATGAGGGTCAAGCTTTGACTTTCGATGTTGAAGATGGTCCTAAAGGTCCTTCAGCAGTTAACTTAAAAACTGCATAATTTTCACAATATCACTTATTGGCTATAAATTTTTAATTCTGTAGTTCAGAATTATAAAATGTTTGTAGCCAATAATTAAAAATTTAATATATTCTAATAAATATGATTGGTATTCTTGGAGGTATGGGAACTCAAGCAGGTTTAGATTTTTGTAATAAATTAGCAGTGCTCAATAGGGGAAAGGTTGACCAAGAATATCCACTTTTTTTACTTTACAATAAGTCAAACATTCCCGGAAGACCAGAGTCAATTGGAATCCAGACAAAAAATTTATCTAATAGACAAACAAACAAAAAAAGTAAAAAAAAATATTTAGCAGTTTTAAATAGTTTATTAAAAGGGTGCAAATTACTTCAAAAAAATAAATGTAAATTTATTGTCATTCCATGTAATACAGCTCATTACTGGTATGACGATTTAAAAAAGAGAATTAAGATACCTATAATTAATATGCCTGAAGAAGTTTTTAAACAAACAAAGAAAACTTGTAAAAAAAATTCTAAGATCGGCTTATTAGCAACAGAAGGCACCTTAAAAACCGGTATATATAACAAAATTTTTGATAAAAAATATAATCTAATTTTTCCAACTAAAGAATTGCAAAAAAAATATGTAAATAAGTCTATTAGTTTTGTAAAAATGGGTAATGTTAAATTAGCAGAAAAAGCAATTAGACCAGTAATAAATCATCTCTTAAAAAAGAAATGTAAAAAGATTATTTTAGGATGTACAGAATTGCCCATAGCAATATTTGCGTTTAAATCTTTCAAAAATATAAAATCTTCAAAAGTTTTTTTAGACCCTAATTTAATTCTTGCCAATTCATCAATGACAAAACTTAAATCTTAGTATGTCAAAGACTATCAATAAACCTTACATGCTAAAAGCAGCGGAAGTTATATATTTTAATGTCTACAAAATAAAAAAGGAAAATATTTCCTTTGATAATAAAACAGCTATACAAAAATTTATCGAAACAAATGAATATGAAAAACTTTGTTCTGGTATATTTCATGATGAATGGTTTCAGATGATTAAAAAGAATAATTTTATAGACCCAGAAACAAATTTAAAAATTTCACAAGAGACAATTAAATTACTTGAAATTCAGAGAGACACTATGATGAAAGAATTAATAAAGTTCCCAAAACTATATCATGCTAAAAATAATGAATTAATTGAATTATCTAAAAAAGCATCAAATTTTCTTTGGCGAATGTGTGAAAGCTATGAGCTTTGGTGTAAAGAGAGTAAGCAGGAAAATTTAATTTATCTTAATATTATTGATTAATATTTTTTAAATTCATTTTTTGTCTGGCAAGGTAAACCCTTTTTTCAACTAGTTTTTTAAATTCTTCGTCGAAATTTTTTTTATTTTCTTTGTTTTCAATTGTATCTTTAACAAAATCTAATGAATTTTTGCCTGTTTTTTTTTTAATAGAATTACTTATAAGAAATTGACCACCTGCTTTATAAATATTTCCTGAAGTAATAGCTGTAAAACTTGGTCCAAGTAAAGACATTACAGGTATAAAGCCTGTTAAAAAAAAGAACGATATTAAAATTGCTATTATTTTTCCAAACTTAAACATATTAAAAGATACTTGATTTGCTTCAGCAGCTCTATCTAATAATTGTTCAATTTAGGTAAAAATATTTAGTATTTGCAGTGTTTTTTAGTCTATAAATCAAGATGATCAAAATTTTTCCAATTATATTTGTTGTTCTTTGGTCATCCGCATTTATTACAACAAAACCTTTAATTGATAATAGTGATCCTTTCACAGCTTTAGCTTTTAGATTTTTTTTTGTTTCGTTGGGATTTTATTTTTTTTCATATTTTACGAAACAAAGAATTATTATTTCAAGAAAAAATTTACTTGAAACAATTTCAACCGGTATTCTTTTTCACGGAATATATTTAGGAGGAGTTTTTTATTCAATTTCAAAAGGGATGCCCACTGCTTTAGCTGCACTAATTGTGACACTACAACCTATCTTAACTAATATTTTAAGTAATCCAATTTTAGGGGAAAAAATTTCTTTTAATCAGTGGCTTGGAGTTTTTTTTGGTTTTATGGGTGCAGCAATGGTAATTGGTGTAGACATTGGCTCTGAAGTTCCATTGACAGGATTAATAGCAACTATAATTTCATTGATTTCAATAACAATATCTACTCTTTGGCAAAAAAAAATAAATTCTTCTTTGCCTTTATCGGTAAGTAACATGTATCAAGCTATAGGTGGTTTTATTTTTCACTTTGTTTTTATAATTTTATTTGTAGATCCCTATATTAATTTTACTAAAACATTTATAATTGCAATGGGACACCAAATATTTTTAGTTTCATTTGGGGCTTTTACGATACTTATGTATTTAATTAAAAAAAATTCTGCCAGTAAAACTGTATCAATCTTTTTTTTGATTCCACCTACATCTGCTTTTATGGCATGGCTTTTTCTAAATGAAAACCTGACCCCCATCGACTTAATTGGTTTTATTATTGCCTCGATAGGTGTTTATATTGCAACTAGAAGTAGTAAGAGTTATTAATACTTTTTACATTAAATAGATAAAAATTAGTTTGAAGATTAACCGATTCGTTTAAAATTCTTATATACTTGTCAAATAATAATCGATCGTTTAATTATTGAACACTTATAATGGCTAAGTTTAAATCAGATATAGAAATAGCTAGAAAAGCTAAAATGATGCCTATAAATAAAATTTTAGCTAAAATAAATGTGCCAGATAAAAGCAGTGCATTTAGTCCTATGGGGAGACATATTGCAAAAATAAATTTTGAATTTTTAGATAAACTAAAAAAAAAAAAAGATGGAAATTTAATTTTAGTAACCGCAATAACTCCTACCCCAGCTGGCGAGGGAAAAACAACAACTTCAGTTGGTCTTAGTGATGGCTTAAATAAAATTGGAAAAAAATCTATCGTCTGTTTGAGAGAGCCAAGTTTAGGTCCTTCATTTGGAATGAAAGGTGGAGCTGCTGGTGGTGGATTGGCTCAAGTTGTTCCAATGGAGCAGATAAACCTTCATTTCACCGGTGATTTTCACGCTATCACTTCCGCCCATAACTTATTATCAGCAATGATTGATAATCATATCTATTGGGGAAATAAACTTAATATAGATGAAAATAGAATTGTTTGGAAACGAGTAATGGATATGAATGATAGAGCTTTAAGATTTATAGATATAAATACAAGTGGAGTTGCAAAAAATTTTAGGAGAGTTGATGGTTTTGATATTACTGTAGCTTCTGAGGTTATGGCAATTTTTTGTCTTTCAAACAATTTAAAAGATTTAGAAAAAAGGATTGGTAATATAACTATTGGTTATAATAAAGATGGAAAACCTGTTTATGCTAGAGATCTTAATGCTCATGGCCCTATGACTGTTTTGCTTAAAGAAGCAATAAGACCCAATGTTACTCAAAGTTTAGAAAATAATCCTGCTTTTATTCATGGAGGACCATTTGCAAATATAGCTCATGGATGTAACTCTGTGATTGCAACTAAATCTGCATTAAAATTGTCTGATTATGTGGTAACTGAAGCAGGTTTTGGAGCAGACTTAGGTGCTGAGAAATTTTTAAATATTAAATGTAGAAAAGCTGGTTTTAGTCCAAGTTGTGTAGTTGTTGTTGCAACAATAAGAGCTTTAAAAATGCATGGTGGTATTGAAAAGGAAAATTTAAATAAAGAAAATATTTTTGCATTAAAAAAAGGGTTAGTAAATCTAAAGCGTCATATAGAAAATATCAAAAAATTTAAACTGGAGCCTATAGTAGCCTTAAATCATTTTGCTTTAGATACAAAAAAAGAAATTAAAACTGTTCTGAAGTTTTGTGAGGATATGAAAGTTTATTCAAGTGAATGTAAACATTGGGCAAAGGGTGGAGCAGGAACAGTAGATCTTGCTAGGAAAGTTGTTAAAATCTGTAAAAAAACAAAGGGTAAAAATAAGTTTAGTTTATTATATAACAACAATGTTAAATTGTGGGATAAAATTGAATTGATAGCAAAAAAGATATACAGGGCAAATAAAATTACGGCAAGTGACGAAGTAAAAGAGCAGCTAAAAACTTTTGAAGACTATGGACATGGTGGCTTACCAGTGTGTATAGCAAAAACTCAATACAGTTTTTCTACAGATCCAAAACTTAAAGGAGCTCCTTCAAACCACGAAATACCTATTAGAGAAGTAAGATTATCTTCAGGAGCAGAATTTATTGTTGTTATATGTGGATCAATAATGACAATGCCTGGTCTTCCAAAGATACCAGCTGCTAATTCAATTAAATTAAATAAAAAAGGTGAAACAGAAGGTTTGTTTTAAACCATAATTTTTAGTTTTTTATTACTCATTATTGCTTTTAACAAACTTATCATAAGAGGAATTTTTTTTCTATTAATTTTCTTTAATATAAAAGGACCTATTTCTTTTGCAAGCTGTTCTCCTTCGACAGTATCATTTAACATAAACTTTTTCTTAGCAATTTTAAATTTGTATCCTTGGCCTAAATATTTTCCCATTTTACTATTTCTACCTCCTGAAACACTTACGAATAAATCTCCAACACCAGCTAAACTTAAAATTGTCTCTTCTTTTCCTTTAAAATACTTAACTAAATAACTCATTTCAATTAATGATTTCTGAAATAAAAAGGATGATGCATTTAAATTTTGACCGGCACCTATAATCATTGAATAGATATTCTTTATAGCTGAACAGATCTCTATCCCAAGTATATCCTTAGAAAATTCTGTAAGATAATACTTGGTTGAAATCATTTTGCCTATTTTTTTTGCCATAATAGTTGTTTTGCTTGCAATAATAACACTGGTTTGTTTTTTTCTTGCCAGTTCCTTCGCTAAACAAGGTCCTTTTAAAACTGAAATATTATTTTTTTTTAAACTATTTTCTAATTGTTGTGAAATAGTAAAAATTTTATTCTTTTTTTTATTGTACTTTAAACCTTTTGTTAAAACTAAGATCGGAGATTCAACCTTATGATATTTTAATTCTTTGGCAATAAAATCTATACCTGACAGGCTCAATGCAATTATAATTAAATCATATTTTTCTTTTAACAAATTTTTAGAGAATTTTTTAAAAATCAAACTTTTTGGTAAATATGTCTTTAAAGCTGAATGAAATTTGTTTTTTGATGATAAATCCCGAATAAAAGTTTTACTATATGGCTCAGTAATAAAAACTTTATTTTTATTATCAATACATGGAATAGAAAAAGCTGAACCCATGGCACCGCCACCAACAATTAATATTTTTTTCATCACTAATATATATATATAAAGTTTTATTCTAAAACTATTTATATTAAGCCTTGAAGTTCTAAAATTAAAGAATTAAAACAGAACCTGTCAGTAAGTAAGATATAGAAACAAGCTATAGAACTAAATTATGCCAATTTTATCAAATGGCCATTTATGGAAATTTACAGAATTCCATGAAAATAAAAGTTTTTTTTTTAATAGAGATAAAATATTAAATTCTTTATCAGATAAAGAGATTAATGATGCATTTTTAACTATATCTAAATGGAAAGATTATCAGCCAACACCACTAATAAAATTAAATAAACTCTCAAAAGAATTGAATATCAATCAAATATTTTACAAAGATGAAAGCAAAAGATTCAAACTAAAATCATTCAAGGCACTTGGCGGTGCTTATGCAGTAGAAAAAATAAGTAAAGGTGAAAAAAATATTACTGTTGCAACAGCAACTGCAGGGAATCATGGTAGGTCCGTAGCATGGGGAGCAAATAGATTAGGTTTAAATTGTAAAATCTTTATTAGTGAACATGTCACAGATGCAAGAGAAAAAGCAATGACTGAACTTGGAGCAGATGTAATAAGAGTAGTTGGAAATTATGAAAGATCGTTAATCGAATGCATTAAACAATCAACAAAATTTAATTGGAAAATTGTACAAGACGTTGCCTGGAAAAATTACATGCTTGTGCCAAGATTTACGATGGCAGGTTACAGTGTAATGATGAAAGAAATAGTTGATCAAATTGGTAATAATCAAATTACACATATTATATTACAGGCAGGAGTTGGAGGCATGGCCGCTGCTATGATTGCTGGTATTGCAAAGTATTTAAATAATATTCCTATTACTTTAGTTATAGAACCTGATAGCGCCGCATGCGTTATGGAGAGTATTAAAAAAGGAAGAATAGAAAAAATAGATATTAAAAGGGAGAGTTTAATGGGAGGTATGTCTTGTGGAGAGGTATCATTAGTCCCATGGGAAATTTTAAAAAATTCAGTTAAGTATTGTATGAGTTTACCAGATAATAATATTGCAACAACTATGAAATTACTTGGAAATGCGAGTTTTAGTGAAACAAAAATTATAGCAGGTGAAAATGCTGTTCCTGGAGTAATTAGTTTAATCGCAAGTTGCGAGAATGAAAAGATAAAAAATAGACTAGATTTGAACGACAATTCAAATGTTTTATTAATTGGTTGTGAAGGTGATACCGATCAAGAAATGTATCAAAAATTAATTAATCTAGAATAATCTAATGTCAGATATAGGTATAGTTTGGATAAGAGAAGATTTTAGAATTGAGAATAATGCCGCTCTATCATTTGCATCTCACAATCATGATCACGTACTTGCTTTATATATTTATAATAATGCCAATTTTGACAAAAAAAGAGAAGCACAAAAATGGTGGCTTTCAAAATCTTTAGAAATTTTCAAAAAAGATTTATCAATTTACAAAATAAATCTTCAAATTTTAATTGGTGATGAATTAGATATTTTTTCAAAAATTAAGAAAGAAGATAAAGTATCAATCTACTGGAATAAAATATACGAACCTGATGTAATAAATAAAGGAAAAAAAATAAGAGATATTTTTCTAAAAAATGAGATTAATTTTAAATATTTTAAAGGTAATATCTTAAATGAATTCCAAGAAGTGACCAAAAATGATGGAACACCCTTTAAAGTATTTACACCTTTTTGGAGAACGGCTGAAAAAATATATTTGAATTCAACACCAGCCAAAGATTATAAAGTAAAGAAAAAAAATTCTACCAAAGTTTTTTTTACAAATCATATAGATCCAAAAGATATTTTACCAAAAAAAAATTGGTATAAAAAATTTGAAAAATATTGGAAAGTATCTGAAAATGAATCAAAAAAAATACTTAAAAATCATTTAGAAAATAAAATCAAAGATTACGGCACGTCTCGTGATATACCTTCTATTGAAGGGACATCAAAATTATCTCCTTATATCAAACATGGGCAAATTCATGTTGGAACAATATGGAAAAGGTGTAGTGAAGTTAAATCAAAAGGAATTGGATATCGAAAATATATCAATGAACTTGGATGGAGAGAATTTTCGCACAGCTTAATAAATTATTTTCCAGAATTTTTAAAGGGAAATTTTAGAAAAGAGTTTGATAAATTCCCATGGATTAAAAATGAAAAATTTTTAAATGCATGGAAATCAGGAAATACCGGTTATCCCATAGTTGATGCAGGAATGAGGGAATTATACGAGACAGGTTGGATGCACAATAGAATAAGAATGGTTGTAGGATCTTTCTTAGTTAAACATCTGAGAATTAATTGGATCGAAGGAGAAAAATATTTCAGAAATTGTTTATTAGATTTTAATAAAGCAAATAATATTGCTCAATGGCAATGGGTAGCTGGTTGTGGGGCGGATGCTGCTCCTTATTTTAGAATATTCAACCCTATTCTTCAGGGTGAAAAATTTGATAAGGAAGGATTGTATGTTAAAAAATGGGTACCAGAATTAAAAAAAGTTCCACAAAAATATATTCATAAACCATGGGAAATGGAATTAAAATATCAGCAAGCAATTAATATTTTAATTGGAAAAGATTATCCTAAACCAATTGTCATACATGAGGAGGCAAGAGCTTCAGCTTTAAAAGCGTTTCAAAGTTTAAAAAAGAATTAAGTGTCTCCTAAAAAATGATGAACTATGGTTCTTGTATGGGGATCAATTCTATGTTCAAATAAATATATACCTTGCCAAGTTCCTAATAATAAATTCTTGTTTTTTATACTCAAAGATATTTGATTGTTAGTAAGTGCAGATTTAATATGTGCGGGCATATCATCTTTACCTTCAGTGGTATGTATATATAAGTTGTTATCCATAGGAGCCAAATTATCAAAGTATTTCAATAAATCTTTTTGAACGTCTGGATCAGCATTTTCTTGAATAATTAAAGATGCACTAGTGTGTTGAATACTTAAATTTAATATTCCATCTTTAAAATTATTTTTTTTTATCCACTCAATTGTGTAATTAGTAAATTCATAAAGTTTCTGACCATTTGTTTTAATCTTTAAATTAAAAAATTCTTGTTTCATTATTTAATTATAACTTATTGAAGTTAATTCATATAAACGACTAATTGTTCTTTTAAAAGGTTCTGCCAAACTTTTTGATGTTTTAATCGAATCCAGATTTGTTTCAGATGTTATCATCAATGGAATTTTTTTTTCATAGATAATATCTATTAAAGTAATAAATCTTTGTTGTTGGTTTGAATTAAAATCATTAAACTCAGGTAAATTATTTATTAAAAGAAACTTACAATTATTTGCTAAAACAATGTAATCCTCTGATCCGAGATTATTATTACATAATTCGTTAAATTCTATTTTTATTACTCCCTCAAAAAAATTCTCTAAAATCAGTTTTCGTCCTTTTATATTTAAAGTTTTTAGGGTTTTTATCTTTTCCTTAGTAATTTTTCTGAAAAATTTATTAAATCTAAAATTGTTTGACTCATTTATTGGTGATAAAAATCTTTCCAAATTAGCATTCTTGCTAGATCTATAATCCTCGTCTATTGACAGTATTTTTTGAAAAGAATGACTCTTTAAAATTTCAATAAATGGTACAAATTGTTCCCTTTGTAAACCATCTTTGTAAAGATTATCAATGGTAATATTTGATGAAAATATTACTTTAATCTTTTCTTCAAATATTTTTTGAAATAATTTTCCAAGTATCATTGCATCAACGATATTAGTAACTTGAAATTCGTCAAAATAGATTATCTGTGCTTTTTTTTTAAGATCTCTTACAAAATGATAAATTCCTTTATTTTTTTCTTTGTTTTGAAAAATAAAGTCATGAAATTGAATCATAAATTCATTGAAATGCAATCTTATTTTTTTTTGCTTAATTTGATCAAAAAAAAAATTTAAAATCATTGTTTTGCCAACTCCAACATCTCCTACCAAATAAAAACCTGATTTCTCATTTTTTTTTGCAAAAAAACTATAAAAAAATGATTGATTAAAGTTATTTAAGTAATAGTCATTTAAACAATTTACTATAACTAATTGTTGTTTGTTTATCTCATAATTATTTTCTTCACAATGTTTAAGAAATAATTTTTTTAAATTCATTTTCTTTTTTTGAAATCTATTCCATACTCTGATCTTGGACCTTTTCTAAGACCAAACGGTCCTGATATAAAAATTGTTAGAGGCTTTGTTCCTGGTTTAAGATCAACACGATGTAAATTATTTGCAGATCTAAAACCTATGTATCCAGGTGGTCGCCAGTATCTACCTGTGCTTAAAGTTTCCCAGTATCCATCTCGCAATATTATTGTTATGTAAGGAAACGTATGATTATGAACTCCATCTCCATGATCATCTGCTAGCATTTCATGAATAAGTATATTGAAAGGAAACCATTTTGGACGATGTCTCAATAAAACATAATATCTGTTCATCCATGGTTTGGCTTCGTGGTATTTTGGGTGTGAAGGACCTCTATCTAAAACAACTTTTTTTCTTCCTAATTTTTCTAACAATTTAAGAAACATTAATCTAATTTTATTATAGCATTATCTTTAACAACAAATAAACTTTTATCTAAAACAAATGGTCTAGAAATTTTATCGCTGTCTATTTTTAATATAGAATTTGTCCTGCCGGTTTTGATATCAATTATAAATAGTCTACCATTATCAGTTGTTAAATAAATATTTTTTAAACCTATTAAAAAACCAACTGGTTTTATTTTTTCTCTTTTCTTTTTTTTAAAATTTCTAAAAATATCAGTCACTTTAATTATATTCCCACTTTTTTTTTCAATAACAATTAAATATCCCTCGATAGAAATTGTGAATAGATATTCACCAACTAAAATAGGTCTGAGACTTGAATTAACTTTATTTTCCCAATTAAAACTTCCTGTTCCTAAATCAATAGAAAAAAATTGATTCTTATTATTTGAAAAATATAGAGCATCACCATCAGTTATTAAATCTGAGGTCTCTAATGAAAAAGCTGCTTGATAAATTAAGGTACTTTGAGTTGGCAACTGCCATAAAAGCTCACCTTTGTTAATACTTACTGCACTAATATCACCCACCGAATTTTTAAAATATAATAAATCATTAACTATAACCATCGAAAGTTTTTTTTGAGATCTTATTAAAGAATTTTCAGTTTTTATATTCCATAATTCTTTACCATCTTTTATAGAAAAGCATCTCAGAGTGTTTGAAAAATCAATTATGAAAAATTTATCTTTAAATATTTTTATTTGAGAATTAAATGGAGCTAAGTTATTTTTTGACCAGATCAACTCACCAT
>MDTE01087867.1_pt1 | contig 10757 bp, 9 predicted proteins | sample 811231 | NCBI WGS metagenome assembly MDTE01 (sample SAMN05326651, study PRJNA326480) | marine metagenome | isolation source: seawater | place: Indian Ocean: Red Sea | collected 2010 | reverse complement strand
TTGGGTTGGAAAAAAAATTGATGATATCAATATTTTTAAATTTGCTTTTTATGTAACTTTACTTCTATCTTTTTCTTGTTTTTTCTTTTCTAAGATATCATCAATAGCTTTTTTATTTATTGCTGTTTTTTTAATGAGATTTTCTGGGCAAGGATTAATGTCTCATACTGCAACGACAACTATCGCAAGATATTTTACTAAATCTAGGGGAAAAGCTCTTAGTGTTGGATGGTTTGGTCTTTCAACAGCAGAATTTATATTACCTGTGTTAATTGTTTATTTACTTTCAATCACTGCTTGGCAAAATATTTGGATATCAATATCTATTTTAATTTTAATTTTTTTACCATTAGCATCATTTTTTTTAATAAAAAAATTAGATTTTAACTCAAGAGAACAAGATGATCTTGATAATATTGCTAAAAAAGAGATCAAACAATGGAAAAGGTTAGATGTTATTAAAGATTATAGATTTTACATTATTTGTTTAAATATGTTGGCAATGCCATGGATTGCTACAGGGGTATTCGTTTATCAATCTTTCATTACAGAGTCTAAGGAGTGGGGATCTTTTGTAATCGCTCAATCTTTCATGCTGTACTCAATATTATCTGTTTTAACTTTATTGGGCTCTGGTTTCTTAATTGATAAGTTTACCAGTAGAAAACTTCTAATCCTAATGAATGTACCATTACTGCTTGCCACTATAGTTTTGTTTTACTTTGATCAATCAATTATATCTTTCATTTTTCTTGGATTGATTGGAATTTCAAATGGATTAGCTAACGTGCTAGGATCTTCTACATGGGCTGAAATTTATGGGGTTAAATATATTGGATCAATCAAAGCTTTGACTACAGCTTTAATGGTGTTTTCAACTGCTCTCGGAACTGCGTTATTTGGATTTTTTATAGATCGAGGTTTTTCTATTGAGGAAATTGCCTTAATATCATCTATTTATATTGTAATCTCCTTGATCCTTTTATTTGTTGTCAGAAATAAGCTTAATCCTCAATATATCTAAAAAAAATTTCCTTGATTTTTTTTAAAGCACTGTGTAGATACTGCGCATGGCTAGAGTTACCGTAGAAGATTGCATTGATAAAGTTGATAGTCCTTATGAGTTAGTTTTAGTTGCAAAAGAGAGAGCAACACAACTAAATTCAGGTATAGAACCAACGCTAGATAAAGATAACGATAAAAATACAGTTATAGCTTTAAGAGAAATTGCTGAGGAAAATATAAAAGTCCAAGATCTAACTGAAAGTGCAGTTTATAAACTTAGAAAACATGTTGAACAAGTTGATGATGGATCTGAAGCAGATGAAGACATTGGCGATGAATTCGAGAGTTTATATAAAGGTGAAATATCTAAAAGCGGAACACCAATTTTGCCTTCTAAGAGAGCAAGAAAAAATCCTGAAAAAATACAAGTTAGTCAAGAAGACTTAGCAGAGTTATCTCAAACAGCTAAGCCAGATGTCGATTCTTCAATAAGTGAAGAAAATATAAATGAACAAGGTGAAGTTTCTTTGGATGAAGTTTCTGAGGGGGAAAAACAGGGATCAGATGCAAATCCAGAAGATACCGAAGCTTCAAATTCATAATATAATAATATAAAGTTATCTCATGAATAGGAAAGTATCAGTTGCTCCTATGATGGATTGTACAGATCGTCATGAAAGATATTTTTTACGACTAATTTCAAAAAATACACTTCTTTACACCGAAATGATTGTAGATGAAGCAATAAAAAGAGGTGATAAGAAAAAATTATTAGAATTTAATATTAATGAAAAACCGGTTGCTCTTCAATTAGGTGGTTCTTCACCAAAGCTATTATCAGAAGCTTCTAAAGTAGGAGAAGATTTTGGATATGATGAAATTAATTTAAATTTAGGTTGTCCAAGTAAAAAAGTTGAAAAGAACAAATTTGGTGCTTGTTTAATGAAAGAACCAGAGTTGGTTGCTGAATGTTTAAGTAAAATGAAATCTGCAACTAGTCTTCCAATAACTATTAAAACAAGAATAGGTTATGATGATGTTGAAGATTATGAAACTTTTTATAATTTTATTTCAACTTTAAAACAAACTGGAATTAAAACATTCATTATTCATGCAAGAAAAGCAATGTTAGGTAAGTTTACTCCCAAACAAAATTTAAATATTCCTCCTTTAAAATATGATTATGTTTATAAATTAAAAGATGATTTTCCTGATGAAGAAATAATTATTAATGGTGGAATTACTTCTGTAGAAGAAATAATGATTCACCTTAAAAAGACAGATGGTGTAATGATTGGAAGAGCCGCATATCATACACCTTATTTGCTAGCAGAAATTGAAAAAGAAATTTTCAATAATAACAATATTCCAAGTAGACAAGATGTGATTGAAAAATTAATACCTTATATAAAAGATGAAATAAAAAAAGGTACTAGATTAAACCAAATTATGAGACACACTCTAGGTTTGTTTCATGGACAAACAGGAGCTACTTACTGGAAAAGATACTTAAGTGAAAACATGTGTGTACGAGATGCTGATGTTAAAAAAATTGACCATATTATGGATAAGATTAAATTTGATAATATTGATAAAAGTGTAGGTCAATCTGTTTAATTTCATTTTTGCAAACGAATATAGTTATTTTATTTTATTAATGATTTTAACTGCTATACCAGTTGGTTTTGTTGCTGGATTATTTGGTATTGGCGGAGGTTTAATAACAGTTCCATTTTTATATTATATTTTTAGTTCCCTTGAAATTGATCAATCTTATTTAATGCATTTAGCTGTAGGAACCTCGTTTGCAATAATAATTCCAACTTCAATAGCTTCTGTTCTAACTCATCATAAATTTAAAGCAGTAGATTTTGATATTGTAAAAAGCTATGGATTATATGTAGTATTTGGAGTGATTATTGGAACGATATTTGCAGCATCATTAAAAACAAAATCTCTAGTTTTATTTTTCTCAATCGTTATCTTTTTGTTAGGGATTTATTTATTATTAATTAAAGAAAAAGAAAAACTAGTAATTAAAAAAATTAAATTAAGTCTAAAAGTTATATTAGGTTTTGTAGTTGGATTTATTTCTGCTCCAATGGGAATAGGAGGAGCAATAATGAACGTTCCAATCTTAAAATTTTTTGGGTACTCAATTAATAAAGCAATCGGTAGTGCTGCAGCCATAGGTTTTTTAATTTCTTTATTCGGTACATTAGGTTTCTTAATAAGTGGGAGTTATCTTAAAACAAATTTACCACTAAGTATTGGTTTTCTAAATATTCCAGCGTTCTTAATTTTCATTCCAATAACAACTATTATGGCTAGAATCGGAGCAAGAACAGTTCATAAACTAGATAAAAATAAAATTAGTAAGTTTTTTGGATTATTTTTATTAGCCGTATCAGTTAAGTTTTTATTAGAATATTTGAAAATTTAACTTAGGTCGGGGTGGTTTCAGTCTCCCTCTACCACCCTTAAATTAATAATAAATGATTCTTATTATAATAAAAAACTCGTTTTAATTGAAAATTAAATTATCTGTGGATATTTAATGGTCTATTTTTATTTCCAGAATCTTCATGTATTTTTTTCAAAATATGATTAGTACCATAAGATAAAGAGGCTTGAATGGCGCTACCAGTTTTGGCACCAGTAAATATTGGACCTAATAGAGTAACTCCAGGTGTAGAGCATTGAGAAAAAAAGAAAAATACAATTAATAAATAAAAATTTTTTTTCATAAAAACAATAAAGCTATTATCTGATTCTTGAACTTTTTTTTTTAAAAAAAATAAAAACTTAAAAGCCTAAAATACACGCAAAAATTGAAATTAATAAAAAAAAAAATATAAGTTGAAATTTTCTTCTGTTAGGGAAATTTTTAACTCAATATAACCACAAGTATCGTTTTTATAACATCTTAAAATTGTTACACTTAACTATGAGATTTAAGTTTAAAAAAAATAAAAATCAGAAAAAATTAAAATCTCTATTTGAAAAGAATTTAGATTTAAAAAAATTAAATATTATACCTGAAAATATTATTGGAAAAACCAAGGATCAAATTGGAAATTTTTACACTAATTTTAAAAAGCAAAGAGAAAAAGAAAAAATTAGACTGGAAAAAAAAAGACGATCGGATGAAAAAAAGAGAATATTAAATGAAAAAAAATTAGCACAGAAAGAAAAATTAGATAAAATTAAAGAGGAAAAACGTCAGATTTTAAATGCTAAGAAATTAGTTTTGGAAAATGAAAAACAAATAAGAAAAAATGAGGAAAAAAGAAAAAAAATAGAGGCAAAAAGAATTAAAATTGAACAACAAAAAATTAAAGACGAAGAAGCTAAAAGATTAAGAGCAGATGCTCAAAAACTTAAAGAAGAAGAACTTCGTATGAAAATTCTTGAAAGACAGAGAATAAGAGAAGAAAAAATTAAAATTAAAGAAGAGGCTATAAAGGCAAAGCAGATTGAGGCTCAAAAAATTAGGGAGGCAAAAGAATTAGATAGACAAGAAGCAAATAGACTCAAGGAAATTGAAAGACAAAAAAGATTAGATGAGGAACAAAAAATTAGAGAGGCAGCTAGAAAGCTAAAATATGAGGAAGAAAAATTAAGAGAAACCGAAAATAGATTAAGACAGCTAGAAATTGATAGACAACAAGAAATTGCAAGACAATTGCTAAAAGAACAAGCAGAACAAAGAGAAAAAGAGGAAGAATTAAGACTTAAAGAAGAAAAAATAAAATCAGAAGAACATGAAAGATTGATGAAAGAAAAAGAAAAAAGACAAAGAGAGGAAGAAATTAGAAAAGAAGAGGAAAAACAAAAGAGATTAGAAGAAGAAAAAGAAAAAGCATTAAAACAAAAAGCAGAGGAAGAAGAGAGAATAAGAGAAGAAAACAGAAGAATTAAAGAGTGGGAAGATAAATTTGATCAAGAACAAAAAAAGAAAGAAGAAGAATTAATTAGAAAATTTTATAGTGGTCAAACTGCACCTCTAGATACTGAAAGTAATGACAATATAGATAATAATAACCAAAATGAAAATATTGATGATACTAAAAATAGTTAATTATATTTTTTGATCATATTTTCCAATTTTCCCAGTTTTTTGCAATTGTTCATCAATAAATTTGAATATTTCTATTTTTCTTAAATCTGATGTTGGACTTTCAGTTACAATTACTAATGAAGGTTTATTTGAAGAAGCTCTTATTAATCCCCATGAACCATCTTCAAAAGAAAATCTTATACCATTAACAGTTAATATTTCCTTGATCTCTTGGTTATCAATTTTAGTTTTGTTATTTTTAATTTTTTCAAAATTGGTTATCAAATTTTCAACAACTTGATATTTATCTTCATCTTTGCAATAAGGTGCCATTGTTGGTGATTGATAAGTTATTGGAAGCTCAGATATTATGTCATTCATTTTTTTATTTTTATTATCGATTAAATGGCAAATTTGAATTGCTGAATTAATTCCATCATCATAACCAAATCCAAGTGGTTGATTAAAAAAGAAATGTCCACTTTTCTCAAATCCAGCTAGTGCTTTTTCTGAATTAACTTTTCTTTTTATATGAGAATGTCCTGTCTTCCAATAGATAGTCTTACATCCATTATGTTTTAAAACATCATCATTTGCATAAAGTCCTGTTGATTTTACATCAACAATAAATTTCGAATTTGTATGTGAAGATGATAAATTTCTAGCAATAAGTAAACCAATTTTATCAGAAAAAATTTCATTGCCTTTATTATCAATTACTCCCACTCTATCTCCGTCACCATCAAATCCAAAACCAATATCTGCACCATTTTCTTTTACAACTTTAGAAATTTCATGAAGCATTTCTAAATCTTCTGGGTTTGGATTATATTTAGGGAAATTCCAATCAAGTTTACAATCTAATTCTATTACCTCACAGCCTATACCTCTTAAAATTTCAGGAGCAAAAATTCCTGCAGTACCATTACCACAAGCTACTACAGCTTTTATCTTTTTATTAATTCTATTTTTTTTAATGAGATCTCTTTTATAAATCTTTTGAAAATCTTTTATCTCTTTTACTTTACCTTTTCCTACAATAAATTTCTTGTTAAGAGTAATTTCTTTTAATTCCTTCATTTCCTCAGGTGCATGAGTTAATCCTTTTTTGATACCCATTTTGACACCTGTCCAGCCATTTTCATTATGACTAGCTGTAACCATCGCAATTGCATCTGCATCTAAATTAAATTGAGCAAAATAAACCATTGGTGATAGAGATAATCCTATATCCTCAACATGACATCCTGTAGAGACCAAACCTTCTTTTAAAGCTGATTTTATTTCTTCACTGTAAGATCTATAGTCATGACCCACTATTACTCTTGGATTATTTTTTTTTGTATGCTTTATTATTTGAGACCCTAAACCTTTACCAAGATTCGTTATTCCAAGTTGATTTATGTCTTTTTCATATAACCATCTAGCGTCATATTCTCTAAATCCATATGGATCTATTTTTAAATTTTCTGACATTTTGTTAATTACTTACCTTTTTTTGAATTTTTTTATTGATTTTTTTTTGTTGTGTTCTATAAATGTTCTATTGATTTGTTGTTTATATAGTATATTAAATATAAGCGCATACAACATATAGTTGTTTTCGCTAAAATAACAAAATATAATACTAAAATATGAATAAAATTCTATCACAGGCCCTAAAGAAAGCTGTCTCTGAATACAGCCCTCAAGTTAAGGAAGTTAGTAAAGAAAATAGACCAGATTTATTTTCTCTTAGTAATGAGACAGAACTTTTCCAAAATGACAAAGGTATAATAATTAAAATTGATCGTTCAAGAGATGCCAACTTAACTGATTTTGGTAGAGCCACTTTGAAAGATCGATATCTTGGGCAGAATGAATCGTTTCAAGATTTATTTGCAAGAGTTGCAAGCACTTATGCTGATGATAATTTACATGCTCAAAGAATTTATAATTATATAAGTAATCTTTGGTTTATGCCTGCAACACCTGTTTTGTCTAATGGTGGAACAAAGAGGGGTTTGCCAATTTCATGTTTTCTAAATGAAGCTTCAGATAGCCTCGGTGGTATTTTAGATCTTTGGAGTGAAAATGTTTGGTTAGCAGCAAAAGGTGGAGGCATTGGAAGTTATTGGGGCAACTTACGATCTATAGGAGAAAAGATTGGTAGAGTTGGTAAAACTTCAGGAATAATTCCGTTTATTAAAGTGATGGACTCACTAACAATGGCAATAAGTCAAGGTTCATTAAGAAGAGGTTCGGCGGCATGTTATCTGCCTATTGATCATCCTGAAATTGAGGAATTTATTGAGATGAGAAGACCGACTGGAGGTGATCCTAATAGAAAAGCTTTAAATTTACATCATGGTGTTCTCGTGTCAGATTCATTTATGCGAGCTGTTGAAACAGATGGACAATGGGCATTAAAAAGTCCAGTTGACGGTTCAGTACAACAAACTATATCCGCGAGAAATTTATGGATTAGATTATTGACTGCAAGAATTGAAACTGGTGAACCTTATATAATTTATATTGACACTGTTAATAGACAAATTCCACAGCATCATAAACTTGCAAATTTAACTGTTAAAACTTCTAATTTATGCAGTGAAATAACTTTACCAACAGGTATTGATAAAGATGGGAGAGATAGAACAGCAGTTTGTTGTTTGTCTTCATTAAACATAGAAAAATATGATGAATGGAAAGATGATAAAAATATAATTAACGATGTAATGAGATTCTTAGATAATGTCTTAACTGATTTTATCGATAAAGCTCCAGATCAATTTAAAGATGCAAAATATTCAGCTGAAAGAGAAAGAAGTGTTGGCCTTGGTGTAATGGGTTTTCATTCTTATTTACAAAAAAATAGAATACCACTTGAATCAGTGATGGCTAAGGCATGGAACAAAAAGATATTTAAAAATATTCATGAGAAAGTTAACCAAGCATCAAAAGATCTTGCAGAAGAAAGAGGAGCTTGTCCTGATGCTGCAGAATACGGTTATCAAGAGAGATTTTCTAACAAAACAGCAATTGCACCCACGGCATCAATCTCTATTATTTGTGGTGGTGCTTCTCCAGGAGTTGAACCTATTGCAGCAAATAGCTATACACATAAAACTTTATCTGGATCATTTAATGTTAGAAATAGATATTTAGAAGATATACTAGAAAGTTATGGAAAAAATGATGATGAAACTTGGTCTACTATTACCACTAATCAAGGATCAGTTTCACATTTAAATTTTTTAACAGATTTAGAGAAAGATGTTTTCAAGACAGCTTTTGAGTTAAACCAAAAATGGATTATAGAATTAAGTGGAGATAGAACACCATTTATATCACAAGCTCAGTCAGTAAATTTATTTTTACCAGCCGATGTTCATAAAAAAGAATTACATAAAATTCATTTTGATGCTTGGAAAAAAGGTTTAAAAAGCCTCTATTACTGTAGGTCAAAATCAATTCAAAGAGCTGAAAATATTAATGATGCAAAATCAACAGATATTACAGCAAATGTATATAAATCTAAAAATCAACAATCAAACGAACCAGAATATGAGGAGTGTTTATCATGTCAGTAGCAGAAAAAATCAAAATAGAAAAAAAAGAAATTATACAACCAAAAAAAATGGGATTATTAACAGAAAATCCAGTTTATAAACCATTTAGATATCCTTGGTGTTATGATGCATGGTTAACACAACAAAGAATTCACTGGTTACCCGAAGAAGTGCCACTTGGAGATGATGTCAGAGATTGGCAAAAAAATTTGTCCCAACCTGAAAAAAATTTATTAACACAAATATTTAGATTTTTTACTCAAGCAGACGTTGAAGTTAACAACTGTTATTTGAGGCACTATACAACTGTCTTTAAGCCTACTGAAGTTTTAATGATGATGACTGCATTTGCTGCAATGGAAACTGTACATGTTGCTGCATATTCACATTTATTAGATACAATAGGAATGCCTGAGTCTGAGTATTCAGCTTTCATGAAATATAAAGAAATGAAAGATAAATATGATTACATGCAAGGTTTTAACGTAAATTCAAAAGAAGATATAGCAAAGACAGTTGCAGTCTTTAGTGCTTTTACAGAAGGTTTACAATTATTTGCAAGTTTTGCTATTCTCTTGAATTTTCCAAGACATAACAAGATGAAAGGAATGGGTCAAATAGTTACTTGGTCAGTTAGAGATGAAACTCTTCATTGTAACTCAATGATAAGAATCTTTAAAGAATTTATAAAAGAAAATCCAGAAATTTGGACACCAAAATTGAAGAAAGAACTTTATGAAGCTTGTAGAATAATTGTTGAACATGAAGATGCTTTCATAGATTTAGCTTTTGAGATGGGTCCAATGGAAGGTTTAACAGCTCAAGAAGTTAAAGATTACATAAGATTTATTGCTAACAGAAGATTAGATCAGCTTGGACTAGAGCCAATTTATAAAGTTGAAAAGAATCCTTTGGGATGGTTAGACACAATGCTGAACGCAGTAGAACATATGAATTTTTTTGAAGGACGTGCTACTGAATATTCTAAAGCATCCACCCAAGGTACTTGGGCTGAAGCTTTTAGTTAATGAAAATATTATATAAATTATTTATATTATTAACATTTTTATTATTAAGCAATTGCAATACTGTGACAGGTACGGTTGAAGGTACTGTAGGTGGATTAGTCAAAGATGCCAAAACAACTTACCATTACACAACTTGTGTCTTCACAAAAGAACAATGTGGTGATTTAGATTTAGACTAATTTATCTTTGATTTAATTCTAATACTTTTCTGTGTTTTGGACCGCTGTACTTTGAAAGAGGTCTAATTAATTTATTAGCAGCATGTTGCTCCATTATATGTGCAGACCAACCTGTTATCCTTGATGTAACAAATATGGGCGTAAAAAAATCTGTATCAAAACCCATTAGGTGGTATGTCGGTCCAGTAGGATAATCTACATTTGGATAAATATTCTTTCTTTCAATCATAACTTTCTCAACTATGTCATAAATTTTTTCAAACTTCTTATCTTTTTTGATTTTAGCAACTTTACCAAAGTACTTTCTCATTGTAGGAACTCTAGAATCTCCACTTTTGTAAACTCTATGCCCAAAACCCATAACAACATCTTTGTTATCCAAAGTGTCATTAATCCATTTTAGAGCATTTTCTGGTTTTTTTATTTTATTCATCATGTGCATAACTTCTTCGTTAGCTCCACCATGTAATGGACCTTTTAAACTAGCAATAGCTCCAGTAATTGCTCCATGTATATCTGATAAACTACTAGTAATAGTTCTAGCAGTAAATGTTGAGACGTTAAAACTATGTTCTGCATATAAGATTAAAGACACATCAAAAGCTTTAACTATTTCTTTTTGAGGAACTTTACCAAAACACATATAAAAAAAGTTTTCAGCAAAAGTTAAATCTTTTTTAGGTTTAATTATTTTTTTACCTTTTCTAATTCTATAAAAAGCAGCTAGAGCTGTAGGAGTTTTTGCAAAAATTCTTAAAGCTTTTCTCATATTTGCCTCATAAGAAGAGTCTTGTGTTTCTTTATCCTCTAGTCCCATCACACTCACGGCAGTTCTTGCAACATCCATAGGATGAGATTTTTTTGGCATGTGCTTAATTATTTCATATAAATTCTTTGATAATTCTCGATTACCTCTTTCTTCCTTTTCAAATTT
>MDTE01034515.1_pt1 | contig 10757 bp, 9 predicted proteins | sample 811231 | NCBI WGS metagenome assembly MDTE01 (sample SAMN05326651, study PRJNA326480) | marine metagenome | isolation source: seawater | place: Indian Ocean: Red Sea | collected 2010 | reverse complement strand
TTTTTTTGGAAAAAAGGAGATGTTGGTATAATAGATAGGTTTGGACCTGATGGTGTTTCAAAATTAGTTAAAATAATTTCTAACAAAACTGCACGCCTTCAAACAGGATTTATTTACGATTACGCTTTTGTAATGTTACTAGGTTTATCGATTTTGCTAACTTATTTGATCTTAAAATAAATGAACTTTCCAATATTATCGACTTTAATTTTTTTACCTTTAATTAGTTCTTTCTTTATCTTATTATCCAAGGATAAAGCTACAAATATAAGTTCAATATCTATTTCTTTATTTAGTAGTGTTGTTACTTTTTTTCTCTCATTATTTTTGTGGTATTCTTTAGATATAAATACCTCTGAATTCCAGTTTGTAGAGGAAAAATCTTGGATAAATAATTATATAAAGTTTAAATTAGGTGTTGATGGTATATCAATACTCTTTATAGTTTTAACAACTTTTATCACTCCAATTTGTATCATATCTTGTATTAATAGCGTAAAAATTAGAGTCAAAGAATTTTTAATAGCTATTTTAATTTTAGAAACATTCATGATAGGTGTTTTTTGCTCACTTGATCTTGTAATTTTTTATTTATTCTTCGAGGCAGGTTTAATACCTATGTTTTTAATAATTGGAGTATGGGGTGGGCCGCGAAGAGTTTATTCTGCTTTTAAATTCTTTTTATTTACTTTATTGGGCTCAGTTTTAATGCTTGTGGCTATAATAGTCATTTATTGGATAACCGGTACGACTGATATAACTCAGATCTATGAAATAAAAATACCAAAGGAATATCAAAATATACTATGGTTGGCCTTTTTAAGTTCATTTGCAGTAAAAATGCCTATGTGGCCAGTCCACACATGGCTACCAGATGCACATGTTGAGGCACCAACGGCAGGTTCTGTGATCCTAGCTGCGATCTTACTAAAAATGGCTGGATACGGTTTTTTAAGATTCTCAATACCTATGTTTCCTGTGGCTTCAGAATATTTTACACCTTTAATATTTTCATTGAGTATAATTGCGATTATTTACACTTCTTTAGTCGCGCTAATGCAAGACGATATGAAGAAGTTAATTGCTTACTCTTCGGTAGCTCATATGGGATACGTTACTTTAGGAATTTTTACACTTACAAAACAAGGCATTGAAGGAAGTATTTATCAAATGATTAGTCACGGTTTAATATCTGCAGCGCTATTCTTGTGTGTTGGGGTAGTCTATGACAGAATGCACTCAAGAATGATAAGTTCTTATGGTGGTTTAGCAAATCATATTCCAAAATACTCTTTTTTATTTATATTATTTGCTTTAGCCGCTTTAGGTTTACCTGGAACTTCAGGATTTTTAGGAGAATTTCTTGTTTTAACTGGGACATTTCAAAAAAGTTATCTTGCAGCTATGTTGGCAACATTTGGAGTAGTTTTAGGAGCCGCTTATATGCTTTGGCTCACAAAAAGAGTTATCTTTGGTGCTGCAAACAATTCAGAAATTAAAAATTTAAGTGATGTCAACAAATCTGAATTATTGATGCTAGTATCTTTAGCATTTTTAATTCTTTTTTTTGGTTTTTACCCACTACCATTAATGGAAACTTTCGGTGTATCAGTTGATAGTTTAATAAACAATTATAAAACAGCGCTTATTTTAGAATAAATATGATTGCAAATTTAAATATAATGTTTCCTGAGATTTTTTTGTCTCTATCAATTTTTTCTATTTTAATGATTGGTGTTTTTATCAAAAATAGCTTTAATTTAATATTTTATCTTACATCTATAATAATAATTATTACGATTTTAATTATTTTGACTAATCCAAATAATACAGAGAAAATATTTTTAGATAGTTTTGTAAGAGACTCTTTTTCAAATTATTTTAAAATTTTAATACTTTTGTCTTCACTATTTGTTCTAAACTCTTCGAAAAATTTCATTATAGACAATAAACTTGATAAGTTTGAATACCCTGTAATTATTTTATTATCAATATTAGGAATGTTTTTCATGGTAAGCTCTAATGATCTTATACTCTTTTATTTAGGCTTAGAATTACAATCTTTATCACTTTATATTCTCGCTTCGATTGATAGAGATAATCTAAGATCAACTGAGTCCGGAATAAAGTACTTTGTCCTAAGCGCATTATCCTCAGGTTTGTTATTATATGGATGTTCATTGCTTTACGGATTTACCGGTTCAACAAATTTTGAGTTAATTGCAAGTCAACTAAACAAAGAAAACACAGGTGCAGTATTTGCAATGGTATTTATATTAGTTGGGCTTGCATTTAAAGTTTCTGCAGTTCCGTTTCATATGTGGACTCCTGATGTTTATGAAGGGGCTCCAACATCAATAACAAGTTATTTTGCAGTTGTTCCAAAAGTTGCAGGTTTGGCCTTATTAATAAAATTTATGTACATTCCTTTTTCAAATATCTTATTAGAATGGCAAACTATTATAATTTTTATATCTATTTCATCTATGATTTTGGGTGCAGTTGCGGCAATGATCCAAAAAAATTTTAAAAGACTTCTTGCTTACAGTTCAATCGGACATATTGGTTATGCTCTTGCTGGAGTTGCAACAGGATCAATATCAGGTTACCAAAGTTCAGTAGTTTATATTTCTATATACGTTATAATGAATATAGGAGCATTCTCTTGTCTATATTTGTTAAAAAAAGACGGACAATACAAAGAAAACATTTCTGATTTATCAGGAATTTCAAAAAAACATCCTTTGTTAGCAATTTCATTGTTAATTATTTTATTTTCTTTGGCTGGCGTCCCACCATTAGGAGGATTTTTTGCAAAATTTTACGTTTTTGTGTCTGTATTGGAGAAAGAAATGTACACATTAGCAATAATTGGTTTGCTAACAACCGTCATGTCAGCATTTTATTATCTTAAAATTATAAAAACTATTTATTTTGATGACAGCTTAATCACCTTTGAGTTAACTAAAAATAGGACTGCTCAAATCTCTATATTCACCAGTTGCTCAATATTAATAACATTTTTTTTATACCCTTCTATCTTGAATAATTTAGTTAACACCTTATTCGTAGGTTAATGAAAATCAAAATAAAAAAGTTTAAAAAAGTCAAAAGTACAAACGACATTGCTTTAAAGCTTATAAAACAAAACATACCAGGACCAATACTAATTTTATCAAAACAACAAACCAACGGCAGAGGTAGAGTCGGAAGAAAATGGATTTCTAAAAATGGAAATCTTTTTATTTCTTTATTCTTTAGATTTGATCAAACGAAAATTAATTTTAAACAATTTGCTATTTTAAATGCATTTTTACTTAAAAAAGCTATTTCTAGTAAAATCTCAAACAGAATAAAAATAAAGTGGCCAAACGATTTGTTGTACAATAATCAAAAATTCTGTGGAATTTTACAAGAAGTTGTAAGATTTAATGATTTTGATTACATTATAATTGGAATTGGGTTAAATACTAATGTGGCTCCAATAAACAAAAGCTTTAATTCTACTTGCTTAAAAAATATACTAAACCAGAAAGTAAATAATCAAAAAATCTTGAGAAAAATAATAGGTGCTTACGAGAAATTTCTGATGGAAAAAAATAAATTATCTTTTTTAAATTTAAAAAGAAAATACCAGTAAATAAAATGAATTATATTGTTGGCGATATAGGAAATACTTCAACCAAGATTTGCTTATTTGATGATAAATCACAAATATTAAAATCAATAATATTTGATACTAAAAATATTTTTTTAAAAGGGCATTTTAAAAAAAATTTCAAAAAAATTAATACAAAAAATATTGAGGAAAAAATATTGTTTTCATGTGTCGTACCAAAGGCACTTAAACGAATTAAACAAATTTTAAAAAATACTAGTTACAAAATTATAGAAATTAAAAACCTAAACTTAAAAAAGTTGATAAATATAAATATAAAAAATATAAAGCAACTTGGTTCAGATAGAATCGTGAATTCTATAGAGGGCAAAAAATATAGAAATTGTTTGATCATTGATTTTGGAACTGCAACAACATTTGATATTGTTAGGAATAAAACATATGAGGGTGGAGTAATAGCCCCGGGTGTAAGTCAATCTATTAAAAATTTAAGCAAATCAGCCGCCTTATTACCGATGTTCAAGTTAAAAAATAAGCAAAGGAGTTATGGTAAAAATACAAAAGATGCTTTAAATGCAGGATTTATCTGGGGCTATGAAGGTCTAATTAATAATATTATCAATAAAATAACTCTTAATCGGAAAATGAATTATAAGATAATACTTACTGGAGGATACGCAAAATTATTTAAAAAATACATTAAAAGGAGAACTATTATTGATCAAAATATCACTATCAAAGGAATATCAAAAGTCTATAAGGAATTATTATGACTAAAGATGAATTGCTTTTTTGTCCTCTCGGAGGATCAGGTGAAATTGGTGGCAATATGAATTTATACGCTTATGGAAGAGAAGATAATTTAAAATGGATTATAGTAGATATGGGCGTTTCTTTTGCCGATGACTCCGTTCCTGGAGTTGATTTAATAATGCCAGATGCAGGTTTCATTATCGATAAGAAAGAAGATTTACTAGGTATTGTTTTAACCCATGCTCATGAAGATCATATTGGAGCAGTTGCTCATATATGGCCATCCTTAAAATGTAAAATTTACGCAACACCATTTACCGCTGCACTTATTATTGAAAAATTTAAAGAAAAAAAAATAGATATTTCCTCTTACTTAAAGGTGGTACCTCTTAATAGTAAAATAAATCTTGGAAATTTTGAAATCGATTTCGTTACTTTAACCCACTCAATTCTTGAGCCTAATGGCTTATGCATTAAAACTCCACTTGGAACAATACTTCATACCGGTGATTGGAAAATTGACCCAAACCCCTTAATAGGAAGTAAAGTTGATGAAGAAAAATTAAAGTTAATCGGAAACAGCGGTGTTTCTGCAATGATATGTGACTCTACAAATATTTTTAGCCCAGGTAGATCAGGATCAGAATCCGAAGTAAGAGATAGTCTTCTTAGGATAATGGAAATTAAAACGAATAGGATACTCGTAACATCTTTTGCATCAAATGTAGCTAGAATGGAGTCAATTTTTTATTGTGCCAAAAAAACAGGAAGAAGTATCTGCTTAGTGGGGAGATCAATGCAGAGAATCTACAAAGCAGCAAAAAAATGTGGTTATCTTCAAGGTTTAATCGAACCTCTAGAGACAAAGGATGCAAAAAAAATAACAAAAAATAAAATTTTATATCTAGCAACAGGTAGTCAAGGTGAGCCAATGGGAGCAATGAATAGAATTATTAACGGTGTTCATCCAGATGTTCATTTAGAAGAGGGGGATTGTGTAGTTTTTTCATCTAAAATTATTCCTGGTAATGAAAAAAAATTATACCACTTACAAAATTTGATTGTTAAAAATAAAATGGAAATGATAAGTGAGGAAAATGCATTTGTTCATGTTTCTGGTCACCCTAATAGAGATGACTTAAAAGATATGTATAAATGGGTAAAACCACAATGTGTGATACCTGTTCATGGTGAGCACCGCCACATGGCAGAACATGTTTCATTTGCAAAAGAAATGCAGATACCAAAAACTTTGTTAATCGAAAACGGTGATATAATTAAGATATTACCTGGAAACAAACCAGAAATTATTGATAAAGCTCCATCTGGTAAAATTTATCTAGACGGAAGCATCAACGTTGAAACAGACTCCCAATCTATAAAAGATAGAAAAAACTTATCTTTGAATGGATATTTAGAAATAACCCTTATCGTTTCAAATAACGGAAACATAAAAAAACCGGTAATCTCTTATAAAGGAATACCAGAAAATAAGGATAACGATGCTTTAATTTTTGATATGGAAGATGAAATTATGAATATTTGTAGAACTTTTTCTATGGATAATAAAAAACAACAACAAAATTTAATTGAAACCTTAAAACAGAATTGTAGAAGAATAGTAAGAGAAAAAACTGGAAAAAAACCTTCTACTAATATCAATATCACTAGAATTTAATGGGTATAACAGGTTCAATAATTGTGTATGTAATGATTTGGTGGATAATTTTTTTTTCAGTTCTTCCAATAGGAATTCAATCAAATAAAGAAGTTTTTAAGGAAAAAATCGGGGGAATGGATCCTGGAGCTCCAAAAAATCCCAAAATTGTAAAAAAATTTTTAATTACTACATTAATTACTTCTATAATTTTTGCAGTCATATATTATCTTGTAGAAGTTGATATATTAAATTTAAGAGAATTTTTAAAATAATGCATCTTTCAAAATTGTTTATTCCAATAACAAAAGATTTCCCAACAGAAGCTAAAATAAAATCTCATCAACTTATGATCAGATCAGGTATGATAAAGCAATCCTCTGCTGGAATATATTCTTGGCTACCTTTAGGTTTTAAAGTAATGAAAAAAATAGAACAAATCGTTAGAGAAGAACAAAATCTTATCGGTGCACAGGAAATGTTAATGCCAACAATCCAATCATCAGAAATATGGAAAGAAAGTGGGAGATACGATGATTATGGTGAAGAAATGTTAAGGATTAAAGATCGCCAAGGTAGAGAAATGCTTTATGGGCCGACCAATGAGGAACTTATTACAGATGTCTTCAGATCAAGTGTAAAATCTTACAAATCACTTCCAAAACTTCTTTACCACATTCAATGGAAATTTAGAGATGAAATTAGACCTAGATTCGGAGTTATGAGATGTAAAGAATTTTATATGAAAGACGCATACTCTTTTGATTTGTCTGATGAAGATGCAAAAAAATCTTACAATAAAATGTTCTACTCTTATTTAAAAACATTCAACAGATTAGATTTAAAAGCAATACCTATGGCTGCCGATACTGGTCCAATTGGGGGAGACCTATCTCATGAATTTGTAATATTAGCTGAAACTGGTGAAAGTGATATCTACGCTGACAAAAATATTTTTGAAATAGATCCAAACAAATATGAATTGAAAGATACTTCATTACAAAAAATGAGAGAAGACTTCGCTAAAATTTACGCAGTTACCGATGAAAAATATAAAAAAGAGGACTTTAATCGACTAGTTAAAAAAGAAAATCAAATTATTACGAAGGGAATTGAGGTGGGACACATTTTTTATTTTAGCGATAAATATTCCAAACCAATGAATTGCTTAATAGATGATAAAAGTGGAAAAAAAACTTCTGTCAAAATGGGATCTTACGGAATAGGAGTTTCTAGACTAGTTGGGGCAATAATTGAAGCTAATTATAGAAATGATATAATGAAATGGCCTAAATCTATATCACCTTTCGAGGTAGTAATTATACCAAGTGTAAGTAAAAATAATAAAGAAAACTTAGAAAAAGGTGAAAAAATTTATAACCAACTTAAAAAACAAAATATTGACGTATTGTTAGATGATGTTGATGAGAATATGTCCAATAAATTTAAAAAACATGACTTAATTGGAGTTCCATATCAAATTATAATTGGGGCAAAATCTGAGGGAAGTAATTTTGAATTTAAAGAACTTAACTCTAAAAGTGAAATTTTAAACCTCGATATAATAAAATCAAAATTAAAAAAGTAATACATTGTTTACTAAAGCAGAGAGACTTATTTCTTTAAGAAACCTAAGGCCCCAAAAAAAGGAGGGTTTCTTAAAAATTATATCTGTATTTTCTTTTTTAGGAATTATGCTTGGCGTTGCAATACTAATTATTGTTATGTCAGTTATGAACGGTTTTAAAACTGATTTAACCAATAAAATTTTAGGTTTAAACCCTCATGTCGTCATTGAACCTAATAGTTTTAAAATAAACGAAAATTTTATTACAAAATTAAAAAAGAATTTTAAAAAAATTAGTTTAAGTAAATCATATTCTGGTGAAGGTATTATTATTAGTAATAACAATGCTAAGGGTGTTATATTAAAAGGTATAGACAAAAATGAGAAAAATATTTCTGAATTTTTTATCAAATTTTCTTCTAAAGGAGATTTGAATAATTTTAAACCAAATAATGTATTTATTGGTACTGAGCTAGCGTATAACTTAGACTTAAAAGTAGGGGATACTTTAAGTTTAATGTCCTCCGCATTTGTTGCTACACCTTTAGGAAATTTACCAAAACAAGAGAATTTTAAAGTAGCAGGAATATTTAATACTGGTTTTTTAGAATTTGATCAAAACGTAGTTTTTCTAAATATTAATGATGCATTATCAATTTTTGATAAAGAAAAAAGCGATCAGAACATTGAAATTTTTTTAGAAAACCCTTTAGAAGCAAATTCTTTAAAAGAGAAAATTAAAAAAATTAATAAAAACTATTTTATATATACTTGGTCTGATCTAAATAAGTCCCTTTTTAGCGCTCTGAAAGTTGAAAGAAATGTAATGTTTATTATACTATCACTTATTGTTGTTGTTGCAGCATTTAATATTATTTCTGGATTAACAATACTTATTAAAAACAAAACAAAAGAAATAGCTATTTTAAAAACTTTAGGTTTAAGCAATACGTCAATTAGAAAAACATTTTTTTTGACTGGATTTGCAATAGGTTTTTTGGCGACAATCAGTGGAGTATTACTAGGAATTGTTTTTTCAAATAATTTAGAGAAATTAAGAATATTATTATCTTCAATATTTAAATTTGAAATTTTTCCACCTGATATTTATTTTTTAGATAAGTTCCCAAGTGAAATAAGTATTAATTCAATTCTATTTGTATGTGTTATTTCATTGTCAATTTCAGCACTAGCTGCATACATACCTGCAATGAGAATTTCAAATATGAATACATTTAGAGCTTTGAGATATGAATAAGATTTTATTAGAGACAATTAATCTTAAAAAAAGCTTTTACAATTCAAATGGTCCTATAAAACTCTTTGATAATTTTAATATCAAAATAAGAGAAGGAGATTTGGTTGCCGTTATTGGTCCATCTGGTTCTGGAAAATCATCTTTACTTCACCTTTTGGCCTTACTAGATGAACCATCCAATGGAAAAATCATTATAGATAAACATCAAACAAAATTACTTTCAAATGTTGAAAAAGATGAATTAAGAAGGAAGACTATTTCAATAATTTTTCAAGATAATAACTTATTAACAGATTTCACTGCTTTAGAAAATGTTATGATGCCTTTGATTATTAAAGGTGAAGATAATAAAGATATTCAAAAAAAAGCTTTTGATACTTTAAAAGGTGTAAAAATTTTAGATAGATCTGGCCATTTTCCTAATGAACTATCTGGTGGGGAACAGCAAAGAGTTGCTATTGCAAGAGCCTTAATAGCCGAAACAAAAATAATCTTAGCGGATGAGCCGACTGGAAACTTAGATTTTAAAACTGCAAAAGATATTTTTTCTATTTTTTTGAAACTAAAAAAACTAAAAAAAACAATTATCTTTGCAACTCACAATAGAGAACTTGCAAACAGGGCTGATTACAAGTTGTTTATTTCTGACGGTAATATAAAACGTATGAATGCACTCAGGTGACAAACACTTTAATAATATAAAAATTCATACTCAATACTCAATATGTGAAGGAGCGATAAAAATTGACGATTTAGCAGAGTTCTGTAAAACAAATAAAATAAAATCCTTAGGATTAGCTGATAGCTATAATTTGTGTGGTGCGCTTGAATTTTCTGAAAAGTTATCAAAAGTGGGAACCCAACCAATTATTGGCACACAAATAAATTTAAAAAACCAAAATATCATAGGTAAAATAACGTTATATGCAAAAACTGAAGAAGGTTATAAAAATTTAACAAAGTTATCATCTTTAAGTTATCTAAATAGCAAAGAGGATGAAGAACCGGCTTGTGAAATTAATGACCTAATAGAAAATAATGCAGATTTAATTTTATTAACCGGTAGTTATAGAGATTTTTTTGGAAAATTATTCTACTCAAATAAAATAAAAAAGTTTGAAGAAACAATCAATTTATTAAAAAAACATTTTGAAAATAGATTATATTTTGAAATACAAAGACATGAAGAAAATAATGAAAAAAATTTTGAAAACTATCTTTTAAATTCTTCTCAATCACTTAATATTCCTCTTATTGCAAGTCAAGAAGTGTTTTATTTAAGTCAAGACATGTATGAAGCCCACGATGCATTAAGATGCATTGGAGAAAAAAATTTTTTAGATGATAAGAATAGATTTAGATTAAGCGATCAGCACTATTTAAAAAACAATGATGATTTAGCAAAATTATATTATGATATTCCAGAGGCATTGGAAAATAATTATAATTTTCATTTAAGATTTAATTTTAAGCCAAAAAAATCAAAACCTATTTTACCCTCAATATCCAATTCCAGTAAAAACGATCCGGAAAACGAAATAGTCAAGCAAGCTAGCGATGGTCTAGAAAAAAGATTAAAGAATTTTATTTTCAAAAAAAACAATTCTCAATCTCAGAGTAAAATTAAAAATATTTATTTTGATAGGCTGCAACATGAGATAAATATTATCAATTCTATGAATTATGCTAGTTATTTTCTTATAGTGTCCGATTATATCAAATGGGCGAAAAACAACTTTATACCAGTAGGTCCTGGACGAGGCTCAGGGGCTGGTTCACTTGTTGCGTATTGTCTTGATATAACAGATCTTGATCCAATTGAATACGATTTAATTTTTGAAAGATTTTTAAATCCAGATAGAATTTCAATGCCTGATTTTGATATCGATTTTTGTGAGGAAAA
>MDTE01023626.1_pt1 | contig 10758 bp, 13 predicted proteins | sample 811231 | NCBI WGS metagenome assembly MDTE01 (sample SAMN05326651, study PRJNA326480) | marine metagenome | isolation source: seawater | place: Indian Ocean: Red Sea | collected 2010 | reverse complement strand
ACTTTCTGCACATCGAACACCAATGGAAATGATGGAATATGCAAAAAAAGCAGAATCAGAAAACATAAAAGTTATTGTAGCTGGAGCAGGTGGAGCTGCGCACTTACCTGGAATGATAGCGTCGTTAACATGCATTCCTGTTATAGGTGTACCAGTGGAGAGTAAATCTCTGAAAGGAATTGACTCTCTATTATCAATTGTTCAAATGCCTGCAGGTATCCCAGTAGCAACAGTCGCCATAAACGGTGCAAAAAATGCTGGTTTATTAGCAATTCAAATTCTTAGTTTATTTGATGAACCTTTAAAAGTAAAAATGAAAGACTTTAGAGAGGTACTCCATAAACAGGTAAGAACTAAAAATAGTAAATTATCTTCTCTTGGTGCTGATAATTTCCTGAAAACTGACTAAAAGATTTTTTAATAATTAAATCCTTTCGAGTAAATTCTCTTGTCTAAGATAATTTATAACTTTTTTCACAGAATGATCTAAATCTAAAGAACCTGTATCAACAACTATTTCTGGATTTGCAGGCGCTTCATAAGGACTTGATATACCTGTAAACTCTTTAATTTCACCCAAACGTGCCTTTTTATATAAACCTTTAGTATCTCTACTCTCACACACATCAACATCTGCAGCGCAATATACTTCAATAAAATCCTTTGATCCAATAATTTTTCTAACCTTATTTCTATCGCTAATAAAAGGGGAAACAAATGCTGTAATGGTTATAATTCCAGCATTCATGAATAAATTAGCCACTTCACCTATTCTTCTTATATTTTCTTCTCTATCTTTATCAGAAAAACCAAGATCCTTGCATAACCCATGCCTGATATTATCTCCGTCTAGGATATAAGTTGATAACCCATAAGAATGTAAAACCTCATTTACTGCATTGGCTAAAGTACTTTTCCCAGACCCAGATAATCCTGTAAACCAAATTACCATTCCTTTATGTCCTCTCATTTTTTCTAACTTATTTCTATCAATAGTTAAATTGTGCCATTTTATATTTTTCCCTGAATTTTTCTGATTAAGTTCCGCCATTTTTTTAAACATAGAAATTTATTCTAACCCTTGAACTATAAATTTTGAAATCCTTCATTACGAAGAAACTCAATTGATTTATTAACCAGATCTCCTTGCAATTGAATATCTTCTCCTATCAGAGTTCCACCAGTGCCACAAAACACTTTAATTTTTTTTAGTAATTCTTTAAATTCTTTTTCATTTTTAATTCCTAAACCTTTTATTAAGGTAATGGTTTTTCCTTTTTTACCTTTTTTTTGTTTTAGAATGTTTATTTTCGATATTTTTCTGAAATTCTCTTCTTTTAGTTTTCCTTGATAAATATTTTCTTTATTATTAAATTCAATCCAATTTTTTTTTCCCATTATTTTTTTTATAACCTATAGTTAGTTCATAGTTATACTATAGAAAGTTGGTAAGTACAACTTCCGTTCAGGATCAAAACAGTAAAAATGATAATTTCAATCAACCTTCTAAAGAAGGAAGATTTGGAAAATATGGAGGTCAATATGTTCCTGAAACATTAATGCCCGCCCTTTTTGAATTAGAAAAAGCAGCTTCTGATGCATGGAAAGATAAAAAATTTGTTAATGAACTAAATCATTTATTGAAAACTTATGTAGGAAGAGAAACCCCATTATATGAAGCTAAAAGGCTTACTGAACATTACACAACAAAAACCTCTAGTATTAGGATATGGCTCAAAAGAGAAGACCTCAATCATACTGGCGCTCACAAAATTAACAATGCATTAGGGCAAGCTTTATTAGCGATAAGAATGGGTAAACAAAGAATAATCGCAGAAACTGGTGCCGGGCAACATGGAGTTGCAACTGCCACCGTATGCGCGAGATTTGGTTTGAAATGCATTATTTATATGGGAGCGGAAGACGTAAAAAGACAATCATTAAACGTCTTTAGGATGAAACTTTTAGGAGCACAAGTAAAAGTTGTCAATTCAGGTACTGCAACGCTTAAAGATGCAACTAGTGAAGCTATTAGGGATTGGGTATCTAATGTTGAGACAACACACTATATTTTAGGATCAGTTGCGGGACCACATCCATTCCCAATGATCGTAAGAGATTTTCATGCAGTAATTGGAGAAGAAGCTAAAAAACAGTGCTTAGAATCCTTCGGATCATTACCTGATATTTTGCTTGCTTGTGTAGGCGGAGGATCGAATGCAATGGGTCTTTTTCATCCTTTTATAAAAGAAAGATCAGTTCGTTTAATTGGAGTTGAAGCTGCAGGGAGTGGAGTCAACACCAAAAAACATGCTGCTACTATTACTAAAGGATCAGTTGGAATTTTACATGGATCAATGAGTCTTCTTTTACAAGATAAAGATGGTCAAGTTCAAGAAGCTCATTCTATAAGTGCAGGTCTTGATTATCCTGGGGTTGGACCTGAACATAGTTATTTGAAAGATATTGGAAGAGCAGAATATGGCTCTGTTACTGATGATGAAGCCCTAAACGCTCTGAAACTAGTGAGTGAATTGGAAGGTATAATTCCTGCACTCGAAACAGCTCATGCCTTTGCTTGGCTAGAAAAATTGTGTCCCACTTTAGATAAAGATACAGAAATAGTAATCAATTGTTCTGGTAGAGGAGATAAGGATGTTAATACAGTCGCATCCTCTTTAGATATTGAGTAACTAATATCTAGGTATTGTTTGATCAACATACTTACTCCATCCATCTATACCTTCTTCAAGATTCCATATATCATCTATGAGATTATTATCTAATGACCATTGGCCAAAACTATAACTTCTTATACCTGCATGACATAGAACGACAATTTTTTTATCTTTTTCATCACTAATTTTTGATTTTACGTAATCAATAGAAACCTTACTAATTGGCAAATGTATAAAGTCCTTAGGAAAAGTAGCTATTTCGAGTTCTGCTTCCTCTCTAACATCAATAATAATAGGATCTTCATCATCAGAATTAAACCACTCATTTAGTTCAAAAGCATTTATGTTTTTTGGATAATTTCGCAATTTTTGGAATTAATTTTGTTATTAACAATTTAATAAGTAAAGTTGAAAGTATATGTTTATTGTTAAAAATAAAAATAAAAATAAAAATGAATATTAGATTATTATTTGTAATAACATTATTATGCTTATGCTTTTTTTTAGGATTTGAAAAACCCTCTTATAGTTTGAATAAAGTAAGTCAAGATAATATTTCGGAGTTAAAAATTTTAAAATACTTACCGAAAAATAATAAAACATTCTTCATATCAAATAGTGAAATTTCAAAAATCACTAGAAATATTAAGAACAACTATGAAACACAAGACCAAAATACAGCTATTTTGATAAAAAATAGTACATTAGCTTATTTAGGTATAGATTTAGGTACAAACAAATTAGAAGATATTTATGATAATGAACTTATAATAACAAGCAGTGATAATAAATATTTAGATGATATTTTAATAATATTCAAGATAAAGGAAAAAAGAGATATAGATGATCTATTAAATCTTCCCAACAAGATTGATCAACCTGAAAAAATCATTAAAATATTTAGAGAAAATAAATTAAATTATTTAAACTTTATTTATCGCACTAATGATAACTATATTTTAACTTCAACTAATAAAGACTTAATTGTTGATGCATTGCAATCAAGAAATATCAGTAAAAAATTTGACAATAAATATATTATGCTTAAAGAATTATTAAAAAGTTTCAAAAATCAAAATAATATTTTATTAACTAAAAATTTTAAAATAAACAGTCTATTAAATAAGGAAAATTATACTCTCTCAAAAGGAGACTATTTATTAACTTTATTTAATTTAAACAATAACAAAATTATCTTAAAATCATATCTATTAAATAATTATAAAAATATAGATGCTGCATCTTATAGAAAACTAAATAATGAAAATATATTAGATAAAGATGACTATGAAATATTAATTTTTAATAATTTAAATAATGATAATAAATATCTTAATCACTTGAAAATTAATAGTTTTGAAAAAGCAATTTTTGATGAATTCAATGAAAAATTAAATCAAAATCTTCTATTTATAGTTTCTGACACTAATTGGTTTATAGTTTTTGATAACAATAAATTATCTATTGAAAGCATAAAATTATTAGATGATTTTAATAAAGATAGTCTAGAAAATAATAATAATATTTATACAATATATTCAAAAAATAATCTTAAAATAGAGAAAAATATTATTAAAAAATCTTTTTATAGTAAAATTTTTTCCGTTAAATGTGACAATCTAACCGTAATAAGTAACGATCTAATAAGCGACGCAGATTTAGAGTTAATTTCAAAGAATTTTTCTAATCTAAAAGGTGAAAGTTATGGTAAATATTTCTTAAATAAAAAAATGTATTTTAAAAATCCATATATAATTCAATCTGAAAACGACTCATTGTTGGGAAAGATTAATTACTTTTTTAAAAATGAAATTGCTTTTTCAATTATAGAATTTAAAGAAATAATAAAAGAATCTATTCCGGAGACAATTCCTATTTATTACGCAGAAACTAATTTAAAAATATTTTAATAATTAAATTAAATTTAATTTATCTTGTGGTTAACTAAAAATTATTTGACTATCTTGTATCTATAAAGGCTCTATATCTAATTACAAAATTGGACATTAACAAACTAATTTTAAAACCAGGATTAGAGGGTGTCCCAGTAACTAATTCGTCAATATGTGATATCGATGGTCAAAAAGGTAAATTACTATACAGAGGTTACTCTATTGAAGAATTAGCACAGAAAAGTAGTTTCTTAGAAACTGCTTTTTTATTAATTTGGGGAGAATTGCCCACAGCGGCAGAACTGCGAGAGTTTGAAGAAGAAGTACAAATGCATAGGAGATTAAGCTTCAGAGTAAGAGATATGATGAAATGTTTTCCTGCTTCAGGGCATCCCATGGATGCTCTGCAGTCGAGCGCCGCCTCTCTAGGTCTTTTCTACTCCAGAAGGGCGATAGATGATCCTAAATATATCTATGACGCTGTTATTAGGCTAATTGCAAAAATTCCAACAATGATTGCAGCATTTCAACTTATAAGAAAAGGACAGGACCCAATTCAACCAAGAGATGATTTATCTTATTCATCAAATTTTCTGTATATGCTTACTGAGAAAGAACAAGATCCAATAGCAGCAAAAGTCTTTGATAGATGTTTAATACTCCATGCTGAACATAGCCTCAATGCAAGTACCTTCAGTGCAAGAGTTACAGCAAGCACACTTACAGACCCATATGCAGTAATTGCATCTGCTGTAGGTACACTAGCTGGTCCTTTACATGGAGGAGCTAATGAGGATGTAATAGCAATGCTAGAAGAAATCAAAACACCAGAAAATGCAGGTTCTTATCTGGATAATGCGATTCAAAACAAAAGCAAAATTATGGGTTTCGGCCATAGAGAATACAAGGTTAAAGATCCTCGAGCAATTATTCTTCAAAAACTAGCAGAGGAGCTTTTTGTCAGATTTGGCAAAGATGAAATGTATGAAGTTGCTAAAAAAGTAGAGTTAGAGGCCATACCAAGACTAGGTCCCAAAGGAATTTTTCCTAATGTAGATTTCTACTCAGGTCTTGTTTATAGAAAACTCGGGATACCTCGTGACTTGTTTACTCCTATTTTTGCAATATCAAGAGTTGCAGGTTGGTTGGCTCATTGGAGAGAACAATTAGGTGCTAACAGAATTTTTAGACCATCACAAATTTACACTGGTTCAGCTCCAAGGGATTGGATTACCTTAGAAAATCGAAAATAATATTTTCGACTTTTTATAAAAAGCCCACATATCGTTTATGACGAGTTACTCTATAAAGTAAATAACAACAAAATTTTGAACACCGGATTAGATCTCGAACTCAGTTTTAATGAAATCTTGAAGGGTTTTGGCCTCTCCAATGAACTTGCTCATATAATATGGATTCCTCTACCGATGTTATTAGTTTTAGTATCAGCAGTAGTTGGCGTATTGGTAACAGTTTGGTTAGAAAGAAAGATATCTGCGGCAGCTCAACAAAGAATAGGACCAGAGTATGCTGGAGCCTTAGGAATACTTCAACCTATTGCAGACGGTCTAAAGTTACTTGTAAAAGAAGATGTTATTCCTGCAAAGGCTGATTCTATTCTTTTCACTGCAGGACCAATATTAGTTTTAGTACCGGTTATTCTTTCATGGTTAATCGTACCTTTTGGTGAAAACTTGCTTATTAGTAATGTTGGTATTGGGATTTTCCTCTGGATTGCTCTAAGTAGTATTCAACCTATTGGTCTCCTTATGAGTGGATATGCATCAAATAACAAATATTCACTATTGGGCGGATTAAGAGCAGCAGCCCAATCGATAAGTTATGAAATACCTCTAGCCTTATCAGTACTAGCTGTTGTACTAATGACAAATTCTCTAAGCACTGTTGATATTGTCAATCAACAAAGTGGTGCTGGTATATTAAGTTGGAATATATGGAGACAACCTGTTGGATTTATTATATTTTGGATATGTGCCCTTGCAGAATGTGAGAGACTACCTTTTGACTTACCTGAAGCTGAAGAAGAGTTAGTAGCGGGTTATCAAACAGAATATGCAGGGATGAAATTTGCACTGTTTTATTTGGGCAGCTACATAAATTTAATATTATCCGCATTATTAGTATCTATAATTTACCTGGGCGGATGGGGTTTTCCTATTCCTGTTGAGATAATTGCTAAAGTTTTAAATCTTCCAATTAATTCCCCAATAATACAGGTATTCACTGCCTCTATTGGAATTGTTATGACTGTTCTTAAAGCATATCTCTTAGTTTTTCTCGCAATATTATTGCGTTGGACGACTCCACGAGTCAGGATAGATCAACTACTTGATTTAGGATGGAAGTTCCTTTTACCTATATCCCTTGCTAATCTCTTACTAACAGCAGGTCTAAAACTAGCTTTCCCTCAATTTTTTGGAGGTTAAAATTTAAGTAAATATACTTAAACTTTAAATTAATCTACTAGAATTGAAAAAAGTAAAATTTTTTAAAATGAAAGATTTTCTTCAAAAAGTTAATAGCTATATCAAGGAGGCATTTAATGCTGGCAAATATTTATATAATGGGCTTTCTGTAACATTTGATCATCTACGTAGAAGACCAGTTACGGTTCAATATCCTTACGAAAAGTTGATTCCTTCAGAAAGATATAGAGGAAGAATCCACTATGAATTTGATAAATGTATAGCTTGTGAAGTTTGTGTAAGAGTTTGTCCAATCAATCTACCAGTGGTCGACTGGGTTATGAATAAAGAAACAAAAAAAAAGGAACTCAGAAATTACTCTATAGACTTTGGTGTCTGTATTTTTTGTGGGAATTGTGTTGAATATTGCCCAACAAATTGCCTATCAATGACTGAAGAATATGAATTAGCCGCCTTCGATAGGCATAATTTAAATTTTGACAATATCGCACTTGGCAGACTCCCTACAAATGTAACAACGGATCCATCAGTAAAACCTCTTAGAGAACTAGCGTATTTGCCTAAAGGAGTTATGGACCCTCATGAAGTTCCTCCTTCTGATACTCGAGTTGGTAAACTTCCTGAAGAGGTTTATGATTGGATGAAACCAGAGATTAATGATAAGGAAGACTCTGCTATCAAATCAAAAAATTAATTTAAAATAATTTATGTCAATAGCATTAACAACTCAAATAATCTGTTTTTCAGTATTATCTCTAGTTGTCTTGATAGGAGCATTAGGTGTAGTACTACTTGAAAGTATTGTTTACTCTGCATTCTTGCTTGGTGGGGTTTTCATGAGTGTTGCAGGCTTATACCTGCTTCTAAACGCTAGTTTTGTTGCTGCGGCTCAAGTATTAGTCTATGTAGGAGCGGTAAATGTTCTTATAATATTTGCAATTATGTTAGTAAATAAGAAAGAAGATTTGAAGCCTATCAATAATCTCAAGTCAAGAAAAATCATATCAACATCAATTTGCTTAACTCTTCTGAGCCTTTTAATTAGAGTTGATTTGTCTAATGTTTGGCCGTTAGCTAGTTTTAGTGCATCTATAGGTGAAGAATCTACAATAAGAATAGGAGAACACTTATTTAGTGACTATTTACTTCCCTTTGAAGTAGCATCTGTTTTACTTTTAATGGCAATGATTGGAGCTATCGTTTTAGCCAGAAGAGATGTTATGACTGAAGATATATCAACAGGGTTACCAGTAAACCAAGAGTTGATTGAGAAATCAGATGAACCATTGCTAATTAAAAAAAATTAATATGAATTTAGAATCGATCCCTCTTCAAGCATTTTTAATTGTTTCTTCAATATTATTTTGCATTGGCATCTGGGGATTATTAAATAGCAGAAACGCAGTAAGAGTTTTGATGAGCATTGAGTTAATGTTGAACGCAGTGAATATAAATTTGATGGCATTTTCTTCCTATGTAGACAACAACCTAATTCAAGGTCAAGTTTTCACGATTTTTGTAATCACAGTTGCAGCAGCCGAAGCAGCAGTTGGCTTAGCGATATTACTTTCTCTTTATAGAAATAGAGTCACTGTGGATATGGAGAGTTTTAATTTATTAAAGTGGTAATAAGCATCTATTGAAACTTTCATTAGTTCTTATAATTTATCGATCTAACAGCTCAATTGCTGAACAAGCATCCGTATTTTGTGAAAATTCTCTCAAGAATAGAAATATTAAATCAACTAGGATAGAAAGTGATTTTGATAAAAACCAATTAGAAAAGTACTTATTTAATTTTCCTACATTACCTGAGTTAGTAATTGTTCTTGGAGGTGATGGAACTGTTCTTAAATCTGCTAATGCCTTAGTAAACTATGATATTCCATTACTTAGTTTTAATATTGGTGGTAATTTGGGATTTTTAACTCAAGAAAAAGATTTTTTATTTAATGAGACATTTATTGAAATTTTAGAAAAAGAAGAATTCATAATTGATTTTAGAAACAGGCTACATTGTGATGTATACAGTAATAAAAAAAATAAAGCTTTTCAAAAAATAAAAAGTTATGACGCATTAAATGATTTTTATTTTAAATCTGTTGAAGAAGATATCTCTCCTACCAATCAAATCCAGATTGAAATCAATAATGAAAAAGTTAACGAATATAAAGGTGATGGTCTAATTATTTCCTCTTCAACTGGTTCTACAGCATACTCTTTGGCAGCAGGAGGTCCAATAGTACATCCCACGATAAATGCATTTATAATTAATCCAATATGTCCCATGAGCTTAGCAAGCCGTCCGATTATTATTCCTGATACGAGTAAGATCGTTATTAGAGCTGTAAAAAAAAATAAAAGAGAAATAAAACTATGGAAAGACGGATCTAAGTGTATAACTATCAAAGAAAGTGATTATTGTGAAATTAACAAAGATACAAAACCCTGCAAAATGATCAAATTTAATAAAAGCATTTCCTACTACATAACATTAACTAAAAAACTTGATTGGAAAGGAGATTTATCATTAAAAAATAATCACAATAATTAGATGGCATTAGAAATAGAAAGGCGATTTCTCATAAAAAATGATGAATGGAAAGAATTTATTACTCGTAAAACTTTCATAGAGCAAGGATACCTTTCTTATAATTTAGAGGATTGGATTATCAGAATCAGATTTAACGGCAAGGACTTTAAAATAGCACTAAAAAAACATATTAAAAATTTTACTAGTTATGAATATGAATATTTGATTCCAAATAGCGAAGGTGAAAAAATAATGGCAACCTTAGGAAATACAATTAAAAAAGAAAGATTTTTTGTAAAAGTTGGTCAAAAAAATTGGATTATAGATTGTTTTAAAGACAAAAACTCCCCTTTAGAAATTGCGGAAGTAGAGCTTACCCAAGAAAAAGAAGAAATTATTCGTCCAACCTTTATATCAACGGAAATTACTGGTCTAAAAGATTTTTCTAATCTTAGTCTTACAAAGTATCCATTTTCAAAATGGAAAAACAAGGATTTAACATTTATCGAAAGAATATAATTAAAAAAGCAAACTTTTCTTTTATATTTTCTTTAAAATAAAAAGATATTTTCAATAATTGATTATTTATGGTCTGTACGACAAAGAAGCTATATTGAGATATGTTAACTCTGATAGAAAAGCATGTCTTGATTATGCGGAACTATTTGAACTTAATTCAACACTATTTTCTTTAATGAATATAGACAGACAAAATAATATTTATTTTACTCTGAATCAGGAAGAGAACAACAATTAAATCCATCTCTGCAAATTTTCCCATGGTCCATTGCCCAATTTAACAGTGCTACTCTGTTCTTTGAGCCTGTTTTCGTGAACATATTGCTTACATGATTATCAACAGTCCTTTTACTAATAGTTAGCTTTACTGCAATTTCTTGGTTTGTAAGTCCATCTGCTACTAGATCTATGATTTCCATCTCTCTAGATGAGAGACCCATCATATCAAATTCGTTTACTCCTTCTTCAACCATTTGCATTTAAACAGTTCCTTTTTTATATTAATTGAGTTTAGTAATATCAGTAAACTTCTTAACCAAGTTGGAAAAAAAGCAATTGAAATCAAAACTTCAGAAAACTTTAGAAAAAAATTCAAAAGTAATTACAGCAGAATTAATGCCGCCAAGAGGAGGTGACCCCAATAGATCTCTTAAGATAGCACAACTTCTGAAAGATAAGGTGCATGCTGT
>MDTE01165439.1_pt1 | contig 10759 bp, 7 predicted proteins | sample 811231 | NCBI WGS metagenome assembly MDTE01 (sample SAMN05326651, study PRJNA326480) | marine metagenome | isolation source: seawater | place: Indian Ocean: Red Sea | collected 2010 | reverse complement strand
TTGCCAGGTCCTGGACACGCGAAAGACCTGTCCAGGGTGGCGGGCCCTCGAGAAATATGCCGTTCGGTGTGGGGGCGGGGTCAACCATCGAATGGGGCTCTATGATCAGATCATGATCAAGGACAATCATCTCGCCGTTTGCTCGGGAGAGGCTACGCCCATTCCGATCGCCATTCAAAGGGCTCGAGAGAATTATCCGGATCTGAAAGTTGAGGTGGAAGTTGATACCTTGACACAGGCACGTGTGGCGGCCGAGTCGGGGGCGGACATCATTCTGCTCGATAATATGAGTCTTGACCAACTCAAGGCCTCTGTCCTCGAAATCGGAGGACGATCAATGACCGAGGCGAGTGGCGGGATTACCATGAAGACGATTCGGGCAGTCGCTGAGACAGGGGTCGATTCGATCTCGGTTGGGGCCCTGACTCATTCGGCTCGGGCGGTGGATCTGGCCTTGGATGTTCGGCGTAATTGATGAATATGGCCCGAGACGCTGATATTCTTCGCGAGCTCTATCAAGTTGGGGATGACGGGATTTCCGGAGCCAAGCTGGCGTCCCGGCTTGCTGTCAGCCGGACGGCCATTTGGGCCCGGATCGAGGCCTTGCGACGGGTTGGGTTTGGCATTGAAGCGAGTCCCCAGTCCGGCTACCGCCTGAACGCTGCGCCCGACTTATTGTTGAGTGAGGATCTCGTGGCTCGCCGGGGAAAAATCCGGATCATCGGGGATCCCATCCAGGTTTTTCAGGAAACCCGCTCCACCAACGCGCTCGCCGAGCGCTTGGGGCGGGACGGCGTGAAGGAGGGGGCGGTGGTGGTGGCGGAATTCCAGACTCAGGGAAGGGGACGATTAGGGCGAACCTGGTTGGGATCCAATGGCAAGGGGGTGCTACTCTCAACCCTCCTTCGGCCTCCCTTGCGGCCTCCCGAGGTGACACGATTAACGGTGATGGGGGCGACGGCGGTGGTTCGTGCGATTCGTCGTTGCACGCCCGTTGAGCCGTCCATCAAATGGCCGAATGACATCATGATTGGATCGAAAAAAGTGGCGGGTATTCTGACCGAGATGAATGCCGAACCCGATCGGGTTCGCTATGTGGTGCTGGGGATCGGTCTGAATGTCAACCAATCGGCTTGCGATTGGCCGGAGGAACTGCAATCCGTTGCCACTTCCTTGAAGATTGAAACGGGCCAGTCGGTTCATCGGGCAGCCTTGACGGCGGCGCTGGTCGAGGAACTGGATCGTGATTACTGCCGATCGGTGGGGCAGGAGTTTGGATTGGTGTTGGATGAATGGCAGTCTCTTTGTAGCACCATCGGGAAAGAGGTGTGTGTCCAATTTGGTGAAAGACGAATTGAAGGACGAGCCGAAGCGATCGATACCGATGGCGCGTTGTTGGTGCGAGGTGATGGAGGGCATCTTCAGCGGGTCACCGGGGGGGATGTTTCGTTGCGTTTGAACGATTAGTCACGGGGAGGCGTTTGAGATGTTTCTGACGATCGATGTGGGGAACACCCATTCGGATGTAGGCTATGCGACATCCAAGCGGGTACAGCGGCGACTCAGATTGGAGTCCACGGCGTGGAAGGACGGGACGGTCGAGGCGCATCTGCGGCAATGGGTGGGATCTCGAACTCTCGTCGGGGCGAGCGTGGCCAGTGTGGTCCCGGAGTTGAACGATCGATTGATTCGAATGGTCCGTGATGCCTTTGGAGTTGAAACCGTCTTTCTGTCGCATCGGAATGTGGTGGGATTGGGAATTGAGTATCCCCGACCGAAAACCATTGGAGCCGACCGATTGGCTAATGCCATGGCTGCCGTTGTACATTACGGGAATCCGGTGGTGGTGGTGGACTTCGGCACGGCGGTGACATTCGACGTCGTCGACTCAAAGAGGAACTATGTGGGGGGAATCATCGCCCCGGGGTTGAGCGCCATGACTGATTATCTCCATGAGAAGACGGCTCTCCTGCCTAAGGTGCAGTTGCGGAATCCCCGTCGAGTCATCGGAAAAAGTACTCAAGAGGCAATGCTGATTGGCACCGTGAAAGGATATCGAGGCCTGATTAGCGGCTTGCTGAGGGAATTGAGGAGCGAACTCGGGGTTCGCCGCCTGAAAGTGTTGGCCACGGGAGGCTACGCGGACCTGGTTGCCCGGGACCTTCCGGAGGTATCCGATGTTGACTCCGGACTGACCTTAGAGGGGCTAAGGCTCCTTGCTGTCGATTGTTTCCAACCGGGACCAGAGGGGGCGTCGTGAGGTGGTCGACCCGTTTCTCGGCAACAAGGCATTGATGCGATCCTTCGAGTGTGTTAGTCGTCAGGCGATGAGTGTAGCGAGGGTGCCGATCGAGACCAGCGATTCGATCAATCGTCGAATTTTGGAAGTGTCGGAGGATCGGATTCAAGGGTTTCACCGAGATCCGATTCAAGTGATTAGTGATGAGTCCGGAGTCGAGCGATCGGTGGTTGTTGAGCGGATTCAGGCAATGCTGCGCGGCGGCGTGATTCGTCGCGTTCGTCAGACGCTCCTGGCGACGAATCTGGCCAAGGGAGCCTTAGTGGCATGGCAGGTGCCGCCCAACCGGCTGGATGACGCCTTCGATTACATGTTTCAGCAGGATCCCTTCAGCGGACACGTGGTGACGCGATCGACCGATCATGTGACGGCCGGGTCCACCTACAAACTTTGGACGACGCTCAAAGTGCCTCAGGGCTACTCGATGGAAAAACATTGCCGTTTGCTCTGCGAGAGGACGGGTGCGGAAGAGTTTCGGTTGATGCCGGCCAAACGCCTTTTCACGCTTGGCGTCGGCCATGTAAGGCGACGAGGGTTGCCGCCGGGGAGTAAGACCGATGAACCAGGACAGGCCACGGAGGTGGCGCTGGTGTCGTTGAGTGATCATGAGTGGAAGATTCTGACGGCGCTCAAGCGGGAATTTGACCCCGAGGAACTCAATGGGGATCTCTGGTCCCAGCGGGCGGCCGAAGCGGGTGTTTCGGTGGAGGCGTTTTGCCGCGTTGCCGAGGATCTCAATCAACGAAAAGTCGTGGGACGTTTTTCCACCTTCCTGGAGCATGTGAAGACCCTGAAGACCGGCGAAAAAGTGACTCGCTTCAATGCGCTCTTTCACTGGGCCGTGCCGGAAGGAGAAGAGCTTCGTGCCGGCACGGAAGTGGGGCGTCACCATATCATGACCCATGCCTACTGGCGGGAAGGGGGACCGGAGTTCAAGAATGTCAATGTGATGGGGGTGGCGCATGGTCGGGATAAGGCCCTGCTTCTGGAGCATAAGGCGGCCATTGATGCCCATCTGGATTCGGTGGGGATTCCCGTCGGTTACACCAACGTATTTTGGGGGGGGCGGAGCGAGATCAAGCCCTCCGAGATCTCTCCGTTCATGTACCGGGAGTGGTGCGAGTCGATCGGAGTTGATCCCGATTCGATGCTGGCCTAGACGCGGGCTGTTGCCGGTTCCTGGACCCGTTTTCTTTAGAAATTGAGAAAGACGTTCAGTGAGATCAGGTGATCGATGCGGTCCACGCCCGAGTTTCTGTTGATGAACTGATTCAGATAGCCGATCTCTGCTTTGAGGGCGTGGGTTGATTTCCATCCGATGCCTGCAAAAACACGATTTCGGTCCAAACCACTTCGGGCCCCCCAGTCGGTATCATTCATGCTTACGAATACCTCGTCCCACGTGCTCCAATAGAACGGCGTTTCCCTCCCGATCGGATGGGTGAGCTTGAAAAACTGGCGAAACCGCCAACCGGTATCGCCGCCGCTCCCCTCCCGCCACCGTTGTTCAAGCCGGGACCGTGATGAGAAGTTGAAGGTGTTGATGGACGTTTTCCAGGAATGTTGCTGCCAGAATCGATGTTCGTAGAACCAATCTGCTTGCTCTGGACTGTTTGCGATCCATCCGTAGCCCGCCCAGAGGACGTGGCGATTGGCGAGCGCGTAGCCAATACCGGGGCGGAGAATACTTTGTTCGAAACCGTTGGCATCGTCTGAATACCTGGCATGCGCGTCGAACCACCAACGATAGTCGGAATCGGCGTTGCCCAAAGTGCCTTGGGATGCCTTCATCATCCACAAGCCGTTGTTCTCCTCCGCCGCTGCAACGGCGTGAGGGGGTTGGACGAGCAACAGGGATAGGAACAGGGCTGGAATAATGGAAAACGGCTTCATCGGATTCACGAGTGCGTTACGCGGATGATGTCTTGATTCCGGGTGGAATGACAACGATTTAGCATCGATTTGTTGCGTGATCCAATCCTTTTGCAGGCGGTGAAGTCTTCGACGTGGCAAAGCGGTTTGGACGACGTTTCGAGTTTGTTATGGGTGCTCTCTTTGGCCGGGAAACCCCAAACCCTTGCTCGAAATGAGTCCTAGCCCGCCATGATGGCCCCTCGGTTCCAAGACGGCTTCGATCACGGTATCTCAGTTCGGTGCTATCCATCGATGAAGTCTGGAAGGATGAGGCGTCACTCATTGCCTTGCGAACGGGGCTCCGATCATTCGGATTACTTGATCGGTGATTTTCTTTTCGAGGCCAGGAGCGAAGGGGGCAGGCCAGTCGTGAAACGTCATGGCACCCCCTCCCTCGTATCCGCCCTCCTGGAGAACACGTTCGGATGGGATGTAGCAGGCCACGTCGTTGGAATAGGCAGTGATCCAAACGCGTTGATGGTCGAGCTCCCTTTTGAGCCGGAGCGAATAGTCCACGACGACCTCGCCCCCGAGAAACACGATGGCGAGTGAATCACCGAATGCCCACGTTTGGATGGGATAACGAACGTGGGTTGCGAGTGACTCGCCGCGATCCAGTCTCGCGAGTTGCACGCGGGCGTGGTAGCCGGGGGTGCCAGCTTGATCACTGGTTTCGGCCCGGCGTTGCCATTCCATGCGTGATGGGATTTTGGTGAGAGGAAGATCGATCCAGGTCATTTGGGTTTCAATGGGTTCGGTGAGGGGATGCAGTTTCTGGGTGTCCTGTTCATCTGAATTGGCCACCAGTCGTTTGACAACGGTTCCGATTTCATGGCCGTGTTCCCTTGCCATCGTCTCCTGCTCCTCGGGCGTGCTTGAGCGGGCCCGAACCGGGTTCTGGTCACCGCCACAGCCAATCGCGATCAGAGCGATCGAGCCCGGGATGGATGTTTGGATGGACTCCATTGCGTAGCCTGCCCAGTCCCCGCTGATCCGGTTGTGCGTGAGGGTGGTACAGTGGCAGGCGTAGCTGGAGAAGACCGCGAGAACCTCTTCATCCTCACCCCGCGCGACCAGGAGCGGGAGATCATGGTCGACCGGGCCGCCAGGAGTGCGCCGGTTTCGGGCAAATGAGGCTTTGGCAACGGCCCATGAAAGGGTGGCAGGGCGTCGTTGATCCAGCGCTTCGGTCGCCACCTTCTCGAGTCGGTCGACTAACGCTCGCGTGTAGTGGTCGATTCGCTTGGCCTGATCTGGGGGCAGCGGGTGAATGTAGAGAGTTTCCGACATGTTCGAAAGCAAAGGGCCGTTGTGGGTGTGGGTTGCGGCGACCGTCAGACGCTCCCGGCGGATGCCCCGTTTCTTTTCAAGGCGTTGGGCTAGGTCTTGCACTAGCGCGTCGGGAACGACACAGTTTTCAAAGGTGATCAGCACCGCCGGACCGGGATTTTCGTTGCCGCCGATGGCCAGTGCCTTGGCGGACAGGCGATGGGAGACTCCCTCGGACTCATGGTGGCGTCCGGAGTAGCCCCGAAGGCGAATGGGGAAGGTCGGGGTGATGTCAATCTCAGCGGCGCCGACGAGCCATGGGTTCGGGGCTTCGGCTTGAAGCCCTGCCGAGAACAAGGGGCTTACGAGTAAGCAGAGGAGGAGGAAACGGGTGGCTCGATGCTCGGGAGTCATTCTGACAGGGTTCATGACGATGCTGTTCCCGTCTAGCGTTTTCAGGCGCTCGACCTTTCGGTTTGTTGCCGCCTCACGGGTCACCCGTTGGAGTTGAGGTGTTGGAGGGCTCGGTGAGGGCTTCACTCTCAACATAGGAAGGGGCTGCCTGGGGATGGTATTGCGGCTTTGCCAATACGATGATCCGCAAAGAGGTTGAACCTGTCCGCGGAGCGGATTACAAGAAAGGTCAGTCCCTCGGGTGGAAAAGCGTCTTCCATTCGTTGGAAGGGTGCCGATTGTCGTTTCTTAAGTTTGAAACTAAAGGTTATGATCAAGAAGTCTTTCTATACTCTTGGGCTCTCGCTCGCCGTTTTCAGTAGCTCCGTGCTCGCGGACGGCCCGATCCTTCTGGATGATCAATTTCAAATTCCGAAGGGATTCCATATCTACAAAGCGGCTTCGAGCTCCCTGACGGGGGGATCCTATGTGCTTTGTTTTGATGGAGTAGGGGATTTGCTGGTGGGTACCGGCAAGACGATTCGTCGATTGACGGACGATGACTCCGATGGGGTTTACGATTCGGCCACCGAATTGGTTGACGGATTGGGGCCCCGTGGACCTCAAGGGATTCTCGTTCATGGAGAGACGCTGTACGCCGTGGGAGGCGACGGGGTTCAATACTACACGGGTTATCCCGATCAACTGGTTCATCAAGGCCGTCTGGGCGAGCCCTTTCACACGGGTGGCGATCATGCGGCTCATACCCTGCTCAGGGGGCACGACGATTGGATCTACTTCGTGACGGGGGATGGAGGCGGGGCCCGGGATCGACTTCATATCACCGAAGAGACCTCGCCGATTCTCCGCGAACGGAACGCCTCAGTTTTCCGCTTTAATCTCTCCGGCACTCAATGGGAATGTGTGAGCACGGGGGGACGCAACCCTCCCAGTCTGGGGATGAACTACCTGGGGGAACTCTTCAGTCTCGATAGTGACATGGAGTGGCATGTGGCGGTGCCCTGGTATCGGCCGGTCAGGCTCAATCATTGGGGGGTGGGGGCGGATCTGGGTTGGCAGGGCGTCGGGGCTTATCCCCCTTATTACATCGATACGATTTCGGGGGTGGCCGATGTTGGTCGTGGATCGCCGACCTGGGGCACCTTCTACGAGCACGAACAATTGCCGGATCGTTACCAGGATGCCTTTATGGTTTGCGACTACCGCTGGAAATCAGCCAGCCAGGGAAACTATGACTCGAGCGGTCGATTACTCTCGTTTGCTCTCACTCGTTCCGGAGCATCCTGGAGGACCGGGACGGAGACGCTGGCAATGCCCAAGCCGGGTGCCGTGGACTCCCGAGGTAAGCCCATTGACTTTGCCTTGGTTGATGTGACGGTGGCCCCCGACGGGAGTCTCTTCATGAGTGATCATAATCAGGGGATCTGGAGACTTTTTTATGGGTCGCCGAGTGATCGCAAGGCGACGGGGGTTCCCCCGGTTCTTCCAGCGATCGTCAACATCCAAGGAACGCGAGCCGAGATGATTGACGCCGTTCTTGACCTCCCCCAACCGCAATCCGAATGGACCCGCCTTCAAATCGAAGCCGTCAAAGGAAAGGTGGGGGTGTCCTGGCCTGCGGCCTTGCAGCACTATGTTCTCGACGAAACACATGCCTTGAGAAAGCGGTTGAGGGCCTTGCGGTTGATCTCGCCCGCGTATCGCCGTCTTTCCGGGAGTTTCTATGTTCGTCTGGCGGAGTCAAAAAGCGAAGTGCTGAGAGGCCAAGCGGCTTGGCTGACCGGACTACAGGGGGGGCACTACCACCCGCAGATTCTCCATCCACTGCTGTCGGATGCTTCGCCCTTTGTTCGCCGTCGGGCCGCGGAAGCTTTGACGCGGGTCGCGACGAAAAAGAGTGTGATTCCCCTGGTTCAAGCGTTGGAGGATCCCGAGCGGAGGGTTCGTTACACCGCGATGCAGGCGTTGGCCCATTTGCCGACCGCCGACTGGTTCGAGGTGGCAATCGACAGCGAGAATGCTCAGCGGGTCATGCGCGCCCTCGTGGCGGCAAAGCATCGTCGTGAGTTGCTGGAAAGCCGCCTGATCTTGAACACAATCAGCCGTCTTGTGAGTCAGGCGCCTGAAACACTGGAAGACCAGTTGGACCTCCTTCGCGTCGTGGGGCTTTTTCAGGAATCGATTACCAACGACCCAAACACCAAGGCCTTGGTGAGCCGATACCTCATTGACCGCTTTCCCTCCGGCAATGAGGATCTCCGCTGGGAGCAGGCTAGACTGCTTGGTGCGTTGAGGGTGAGCGAGGCCATCCCTGCACTTCTTGATCAACTGGAATCCCAATCCGATGGGGTCAGGCAATTCCATTTGGCTTCCGCGTTATCGCTGATGGAAGGGGGATGGGATCAAGACCATACTGCTCGCTTGCTCCAGTGGCTGTTGGAGCGACAAACCGGTTGGTTTGCCGATTTCTCAGGAAAGGGGATGCAGTTTCGTAGTTTCTGGGGAACGGTGTTGAGCCGATTTCAGAAGACCCATGCCGATGCCTTTGACCAGGCGCTGGCTGAGCTTTCGCCGAACAGTCAACTTGGCAGAATCGTCATGGATCAGTTCGTTAAGAAAAAGGGGGCAGAATCTGATCTCATCAAGCTCTTTCAGAACACATCCTCGCTCTCAGGCCGGCTGGTCTTGCTGGAAACCATGGTGCGAAAGCAGGCGGTCGATCTCCAGTCCTTCGCTCGCGAGCAGTTGCGGCATTCCGTCAACAATCCTCAACTGAAGAAGGCTCTCGTGGGGCTTCTTCTTGCCCAGGGCACTGATTTGGGCGATGCCTCCATCCTCTGGGAGAGTTTCAATGAGAGCAACGATGGAGCTCACCTAGATGACATTGCTTCCGACCTCATGGCATTGGCGCATCAGCATGGAAATCGGAGGCTCAGGCGAGCGCTTCAGCTCAACGAGAACGGTCGTGAGAATCGTGGCGCCCTCGCTCCGATGGTTCGGCGCCTCATCTCGCTTCCGGATGCGGCCGGGGCGTTTGACCAATTGCTGACGCTTGTGAGTGGGCAAGAGCGGAACCATCCACTGGGGAGGCCGCGATGGATATGGGCACAGGAAGATGGTGAGCCAGAACCCACCGCCTACTTTCGGCGGACTTTCGTCGTTGACTCCAATGTTGAAGGGTGGTTGCGGATCACCGGCGACAACGAGTATTCCGCTTATCTTGATGGGGAACTGGTCTCTGAAGGCGACGAATGGACGAAGCCTGCCTTAGTGTCTCTGAGATTGGATGCTGGTACTCACGAGGTTGCGGTTCGGGTTCGCTCCGATGATCGGCCAGCCGGGTTGCTCGCGAGTGTCACCTGGACGACGGAGGAGGGGCGCCGAGGAAACCGGTTGATCACCAATGTGGGCTGGGAAGCCACGACCCGTCGACCCGAGGAATGGCCGCGGACGCAGTCGGCTACGGCCGATTGGAAACCCGCACGTGACCTCGGGGCCTACGGGGTGACACCCTGGGGGGAGGTCTTCAAGGGGGAAGAGAAAATGGAGGCCGGGATCATCCGAAAGTATTGGGTGGGCTGGTTTGAAAGTGAATTTGGAGAAACGGTTGCTCCCGCGGATGCTTCCGGTCTCTCAAGAAATGAAATCCGACAATTACTCCTGTCCCATTCTCTGACCGATGGGGATTCAGAACGTGGCCGGTCGGTCTACTTGAAATATCAATGTCATTCATGCCATCAGGGGGTTCCTGAGATTCCGGGGCGAATCTTTGGGCCTGACTTGGCTGGTGTCACCCGACGCTTGACCCGAGAACAATTGGCTGATGCCATCGTCGCTCCTTCGAAGGATGTCGCCGAACGCTACCGGGCGACCGAGGTGGAAATGAAAAACGGAACCGTCATCAGCGGATTCCTGACGGAACAAAGTGTTGATCAGCTTGTGATCGCGACCCAGACACAGGTTCTCACGGTGATGGTAAGCGATGTTGAATCGATTCATCCCCTGCAGACATCCCTGATGCCGGAAGGGCTTCTTGATGGAAGTGATCGGCAAGAAATGATCGATTTGCTCCGTTTCCTTGATCGTCTCTAGGAGGGACAGAGGTTTGCACCCCAGCCTTAAAGGCGCTTAGAGGGGGGGGCGTTTTCATTTGAGCCTGTCCTAGGCGAAACTGACTCGCTTGGGCCCGTGAGGTTCCCGTTCCATATGCAACCGAGCCAATCGCTCCAGAAGGTTTTTTCGCAAGTCCTGATGGGTTGGTTGAGACCAGAGATTGGTGTATTGATTCGGGTCTGATTCGAGATCGTATAATTCTCCCTCGTCGGTGTGCCGATAGACCACCAGTTTGTGTTGTCGAGTAACGAGTGTGTGTTGATTGAGATGGTGTTCCGTTGGTCTCATCTCAATCATTACCGCATCTTGTACTGATGGTTGTTGTCCCTGCAGGACCGGGCTCAGGTCCGTGCCTTGCCAGTTTTCGGGAACGGCAACATCAGCGAGCCGGAGGAAGGTTTTGGGAAGATCGACGAGATTGGCAAGGGCCTGGGTGGTGCCGGTGGCCGGGAATCGGCCGGGGGACCACGCGAGGAGGGGAACGCGCTGAGCATCTTCGTAGGCCGGCAGGCCTTTGCCCCACAGACCATGGTGTCCATGCATCTCTCCATGGTCGGAGGTCCAGATCACGATCGTATTTTGGAGCTGCTCTGTTGCCTTGAGGGTTTCGAGTAGGGAGCCGAGACGATCATCCAGGAAAGCGATCATTCCCAACGTGGCCTGGAGTGCCGCCGATGCCTGGCGGTCCTTATCGGGTTCGCTATAGCAGGAAGGAACGGTTGCTTCCTTTCGAACGGCTCCCCCCAACCG
>MDTE01024649.1_pt1 | contig 10759 bp, 7 predicted proteins | sample 811231 | NCBI WGS metagenome assembly MDTE01 (sample SAMN05326651, study PRJNA326480) | marine metagenome | isolation source: seawater | place: Indian Ocean: Red Sea | collected 2010 | reverse complement strand
CCAATTACCCGACTGTGGGCGAAAGTTTTGGGGAAAAAGATATTCTGTTCCACCCGAATTCAATAGACCATATGCCATAATTTCTTTTCGAGATTTGTTGCATGGATAGACATATCCCTTTTCGTACAATTTCTGGAGGGTTTCGAAATAAAAATCTGCCCTTTTGCTTTGCTCATAAGGTCCGTACATCCCTCCCACATCAGGACCTTCGTCCCATTCCAAACCCATCCCCTTTATGTCCTCAAGACATGCAGAAGCATATTCTTCAGTGCAACGATTAGGATCTAAGTCATCCATACGGAAAATAATTCTTCCTTTATTTGCACGCGATCTATCAGTTACGGTACGGAATGTTTGAACATGCCCTTCATGCAAAAACCCCGAGGGTGTTGGTGCTAACCTGCCGCGGTATTGTTTGTGTGCTTTCTCCTCGCCCATTATACAAAAGTAAGATTTAAACAAAGTTATATAATACTTGAAGAAGAAATTTCTTCGACACTACATTTAGAATGAATTTTAAAGAATTGGGTCTTTGTCCCCCCTTATTAAAAGCAATCGAAGAGATGGGTTATAATGAACCCACTCCGATTCAAAAAATGTCAATTCCTCCAATCCTAGATGGACGAGACTTGGTAGGCTCAGCACAAACGGGAACCGGGAAAACAGCTGCTTTTGCCCTACCCTGCATACATCGACTTGAAAAGCATGGAACATGTCGTGCACTTGCTTTGGCTCCAACACGAGAACTTGCCATCCAAATTGAAGAGAATTTCAACAAATATGGAAAATTTCTAGATCTTCGCATGGCCCTACTATACGGAGGAGTGAAATACGGTAAACAGCTAGAGCAACTTGGCAATCAACCCGATATAATTGTTGCCACTCCTGGAAGGTTGTTGGACCATATTGGTCAAAAGAACCTAAGTCTTAATAAAATCGAGATTCTTATTCTTGATGAAGTCGATAGGATGCTTGATATGGGTTTTGTTGAAGATGTAACTCGAATTATTCAGAAAACTCCAAGATCAAGACAGACTTTATTTTTCTCTGCGACCATCCCAGATTCTGTCAGTAGATTATCAAAATGGGCCTTAAGGAACCCTGCGGAAGCAAAGATTGATATTAAAATCTCAGCAGCTGATACTGTAAGCCATGCATTATATCCAGTCCCTGCCATACAGAAGTTCGACCTTTTGATTGCATTAATAAATAAAATTAAGTTTGAGAACTTAATTATCTTTTTTCAAACCAGAAGAGGTACAGACAAAATTAGTAGATGGCTTACCGAACATGGAGAAACCGTCCGTGTCCTCCACTCAGACCTCAAACAAAAAGATCGTTCAAAAGCACTTGATGAATTTAAAAATGGAGAGGTTAAAATACTCTGTGCTACTGATGTCGCATCTCGTGGCTTGGATATTTCAAATGTTACTCATGTGATAAATTACGATGTACCTCAACATTCTGAAGACTATGTCCACAGGATTGGACGTACTGGTAGAGCTCGAAGCGAAGGAGAAGCATTTACACTTTGCAAGCCCGAAGAGTTATCTTTGGTAGATTCAATAGAAAAACTGTTAGGAAATTCTTTGCCTCGAAAATTTTTGGATGAATTTAGCTACCGAGATGATCCATCTGCCTTGGCACCAGTATCACCAGCGGTGTCAAAGAAAAGAAATAGAGGGTTTGGAAAACAAGTTTCTTTCGGAGGTCGTAGAAGAAGATAAATTTAAACAAACTTAACTGATTAGTTATTAGCGTGAATTTTGATCAGTTGAAATATCATGGACTGTCGTAGTCCTGATCCTTTCAACATTTGCCGGTTTATCCAAAATTGCTCTTAATGGAACAGAAACAACCTGCGTACATGAAAGTTGTGTAAGCATTAAACCAACCACAATTAGTAACTTGCACATTACTATACCAGATACTAAATCCTTTAATTAAGCAATATCCTTTTAATGTGACGCCAGATAAAGTTTAATCTAATTCCATATATCTACCTGGGCATTTTTATGTTACAAAACTGATTTCATGTTGTATTTATTACCAATAGTTGCCGCATTAATAGGTTGGATAACAAATTTCCTGGCAGTGAAAATGCTTTTTCATCCAAGAGAAGCCAGAAAAATATTGTTTTTCACTTTTCATGGAGTTTTTCCAAAACGCCAAAAAGCTTTGGCTGACAAACTTGGTGATATAGTATCTGCTGAACTTATCTCCATTACAGATATTTCCTCAAAGATTAAAGAATTTGCTTCGAGTGACGAAGTGCTCAACGATGTAGGAAAAAGGATTGAGGCAACTATCAGAAATAAACTTGTGAGTACTTTCCCAATGCTTTCGATGTTCTTATCCGATGAAATGGTCGAAAAAGTAACCAGTCTATTTAAGATAGAACTACAAGAATTCCTTGAAGAAACTTCTAAAAGCTTGGGAGAAAAACTGGAGAATGAAATAGATATTAAAAAATTAGTTTCCCAAAGAGTAACCAATTTCTCATCACAAAAGCTCGAGGAACTTTTAAACCAATTAATGAAAAAAGAATTTAGGTTTATTGAATTAATTGGAGCGATAATTGGCTTTCTCATTGGATGCTTTCAAATAGCAATCCTAAGTTTCTCTCCATAGGAAAATCCATTTCCTTAAGTTTTAAATAATTGAAAAATACCTCAAAAGCTAATCTCAGAAATGATTGATTTTTACAATAAAATCCCATGGGCAAGACTTCATGAATTATGGACAAATGAGACATTTCGAAACCAGTGGTTTGGTTTGTTGCTTATCTCTATTCTTGCTTTTGCAATTTCAATTTTCTTCCACAACATAGTACTCAAAAAACTCGACGCAAAAGGTATAAAACCAGACAAGACCACACTTTGGCGACCAGCAACAGTAAACCTCATCTCCCCCCTTGTATTTCTATCTTTAATAATTCTAAATATTGCAATATTCAGGGCTTTCGAATTTGAAACAAAAAGTTTTTTAGAGCCTGGACTTTACGCTAGTCTTGCTTGGTTGGCGTTTAGAATTTCTCGAATTTTCACATCAAACAGGGTCTGGCTCCGTTTAATTGCCTTCATTTTATTTGCACTTGTAACGCTACAAAGCTTCGGAATCTTAACAGCAACAATTGACCTTCTCGAACTTATCGCATTCCGGTTTGGCGAAAAAAGAATTTCACTGCTCAACTTGATCAACGGGCTAATGGTTCTACTCCCTTTACTGTGGGTAACCACCTTTATGGGCTCTGCTGGTGAAAAAAAGATAAAACAACTGCCAAATTTGCCACCATCTTTGCAGGTTCTGTTATCAAAGTTGATTCGAACTTCTCTAATTGTCATCAGCTTTGCAATTGCCCTTTCAACCATTGGTTTAGATCTCTCATCATTCGCAATTTTAGGTGGTGCGATTGGTGTTGGCATAGGTTTTGGACTTCAAAAAGTAGTCTCTAACTTAGTGAGCGGCTTAATTCTTCTAATTGATCGATCGATCAAACCGGGCGATGTAATTGAAATTGAAGGGACTTACGGTTGGATTAATTCACTTCGTGCCAGATACGCATCTGTCATTACCAGAGACGGCAAAGAGCACCTAATTCCCAATGAAGACCTGATAACTAATCGTGTGATTAATTGGTCATTTAGTGACAGAAATGTCCGCGTCAGGGCACCTATCGGTATTTCCTACAGTTCTGATCCTCGTAAAGCTATTAATTTATGCCTTGAGGCTGCGAAATCATCTTCAAGAACGCTCGAAGATCCAGAACCACGGTGTTTGGTTACAAGTTTTGGGGATAATTCAATCAACCTTGAATTACGGTTCTGGATCGACGATCCATCAAATGGGGTAGGAAATATAAGAAGCGAAGTTTTACTAAGTATTTGGGACCGATTTAAGGAGAATGAAATTGAAATCCCATTTCCACAACGGGATATTCGCATTATTAACGATAGTGAAGACAAACTGAGCTAAAATTTTATTAGATTCAGCTTTAATATGAGGTGCTATCGATGCTTGCAAATAATTCTCAATAAGATTTAATCGATCTTTTTTCGTTATGCTCCAATCAAACAATATCCTTTTCTTAGACACCCTCGCAATGGCACCTCCTCCTGGAGAATCTGGTGGTGGATTAATGGGTTTTTTACCCATGATCCTGATTTTTGTTGCCTTTTATTTTCTTCTCATAGCCCCACAAAGAAAAAAACAAAAGCAACACCAGAAAATGATTAACGCACTCGAAAAAGGTGACAGCATAAAAACTATCGGTGGAGTTTTCGGTAAAATTACAGGTGTTAAGGACGATCGGGTTGTCGTCCAAATAGCTGAAAATGTTAAGGTTGAAGTGGCAAAAGAAGCCGTTTCAGCAAAGGTAGACTAATACCTAACAATTGTCCCTTGCTGGGCAAAATATTTAGATAAAATGAATAAGAATCAGATTTGGAAACTTATATTTATATTACTTATCATTGGTGTTTGTTTTGGTTTGATCTCTCCTTTCTCTGACAGAGAATTGGGGGAATACGCTCTCGGTCAAGTAACATCCGAAGCAAATGAGTCTAACCATGTTGGATATGAAACTTTTGCTGAAGTCATCGAAACCATTCGTAATCAGATCCCTGATGATGAAGCTATTGATTTTTTAAAATTAAAGAATTTTGGTACGACCAATAGAATTGACTACGCTGCCTTTTTTCAATCACCGCAAGGTGTGCTCGGAACAGTCTGCTCTCGACTATTCCCTTTTATAATTAAACCCGGTATCCGAGCCAGTCATATCAAGGATCGTGAAAAGAGAAATGAGGTTGTTCTTCGCTCACTTCTAAGGGGTTCTCAAGCAGCAATAAAGCGGGGACTGGACCTTCGTGGCGGGATTGCCTTTACCATGGAAGTGACTGACTTAAATGATTCAACAGTTGAGTCGATGTCGGGTGCTTCTCCATTGGATAAAGTCGTAGAAATTATGAGTGACCGCTTAAACGCATTTGGCGTCGCAGAGACCCTTGTGCGTAAAAAGGGTGATAATGCTATTGAAATCCAAATCCCAGACCGCACGACTAAGCAGGATCCGGGTATGGTGGAAGATTTACAGAAACCGGCAAAACTGGAATTTCGAATTGTGAATGTTGATTCAAATGCTCCACCTCCTCAAACAGGGGAGGAATGGACAGACGACGAAGGTATCCCTTACGTTGCCATGTTGCGCAGTGACGCTGAACCCAATGAAAGACCCATTTGGATTAGACGATTATGGTCAGCAGACGGAGAAATCATTGAAAAAGCTTATCCTCGCCAAGATCAGATGGGTGGATGGGAAGTGGGTTTAGATTTTACTTCTGAAGGTGCAGAAATTTTCGCTGACCTTACTGAGCAGGTTGCACAACTATCTGATCCCGTCACAGGACAACCTGGGCGAATGGCCATAGTTCTTGATGGTCAACTTGAAAGTGCTCCATCTGTTAGACAAAAGATCGATGGCGGCAGTGCAGTGATTGAAGGAAACTTTAATCAGCGTGAAGCGAAGATGCTCTCCGATATTTTGAATAATCCATTAAAAGTTTCACTTGAGATCGGAGAAAAATATGAAGTCTCCCCCACCCTTGCATCTGGTGCGTTAAATAGCAGCCTACAAGCTAGTCTTTTGGGTGCAGTCCTCGTTATTGCCTTTATGGTAGTTTATTACAAGTCGGGCGGAATAGTAGCTGTATTCTCGGTGGGAACTAATGTACTTTTGGTTATTGCATGCCTTGCCGGTATTTTCCAAGCCACTTTTACACTTCCCGGAATGGCTGCTCTCGTTCTGACTATCGGAATGGCGGTTGATGCAAATATTCTTATTTTCGAGAGAATAAGGGAAGAACTTAAAGCCGGAAAAAGTTCCGAGAATGCCCTTCTTGGAGGCTATGAAAAGGCTTTTTCCACTATTATTGATGCGAATTTTACCACCTTAATCACGGCCAGTATATTGATTTGGCTTGGTACTGGCCCTGTTAAAGGTTTCGGTATTACTCTTGCAATTGGTATTGTTACATCCGTTTTCTGTGCACTTTTCATAAGCCGCCTGTTATTAAGCGTATTACTTTCGCTCGGGATCAAAAACCTTATAAGTTTAAGTGCCATAGAGAAAGGTAAACCCCGTGATGAAATAGACTTTCACAAATATCGCAAATTGGCCTTTTTTATCTCATGGACAGTCGTAGCTGTCGGCATAGCCTCCATTTATTCAAACAAAGACCAGATTTTAGGGATTGATTTCCGAGGAGGTGAAGAAAGCATTGTGTCCTTCTCGGAGATGATTGATCCAGGTGAACTTGACAAAACTTTTGCCTCAGCTAAGGAAATTGGCGAAGTCCAGCATGTTTATAGATCTGAAGTAGGTTCTGGCACTGAAGCTTCTCGCCTTGTGCTACAAACCGAAGTTGGAAAAGGTAGAGAAGCACTGTCATTACTTCAATCTAAGTTTCCTTCTGCGGAATTGGTGGAGGAAGGATTGACCAACATTGGAGCCTCTGTAAGTAATCAAATTACTAGCGATGCTATTTCTTCAGTCCTAGTGGCACTGATTGGAATTCTTCTCTATGTCGCAATCCGTTTTGAGATGGGGTATGCGATCGGTGCAGTTGTTGCAACAGTTCACGATGTTCTGATGACCATCGGGCTTTTCGTTTTGCTAGGAACTCTTTCAGCTGGGACACTTTGCTCGGGTCAATTTACTGCACCAATGATTGCCTCGATTCTAATGATCGTTGGCTATTCAATCAATGACACCATCGTAGTTTTCGACCGTATTCGAGAAGAACTTGAACTCAATCCGGTAACTAATCTGAGAAAAATCATCCTGATTGCGATCAATCGTGTCTTATCTAGATCAATCATTACCAGTTTCACCACCCTTTTAGCTGCTATTTCGTTATGGATTTTCGGTGCCGGAATAATAAATGATTTTGCGTTCGTTTTCGTAATTGGAATTATTACAGGAACTTTCTCCTCTATTTTTATTGCGAGCCCAATCTTCTATTTTTGGCATAAAGGTGATCGTAAACATGTTGAGGAAGGAGAAATCCTTCCTAAGTACGACTGGCAGACATCAACTTCCAAATAGTCTTTCAATTAATAAGCCTACTATTCGAATTTTCCTGCTATGATCTGGCAGGAAAAAACATATGACTGCAAAATTGCAAGTTTACTAGAAAAGAGATGTAACATTTCTTCTCTGGCAGCGAGGTTATTATCAATAAGAAAAATATCTTCAGTATTAGAAGCTGAAAATTTTCTGAACCCTAAGCTTGCCCACTTAAGTGATCCCTTTGAAATCCCACAAATGGATGAGGCTGTTGAAAGAATTGAGCGTGCCATCTTAAAAAAAGAACAAATTCTTTTGGTAGGCGACTACGATGCTGATGGAATTTCAGCTGTAAGTATTGTTCAGAAAATGCTCTTAGAATTAGGAGCCAATTCAAGCTATGTAATTCCACGAAGAGTTGATGAAGGTTATGGACTGACTCAAAAGGTTATTGATAGAGGTATTAGTCATAAAGAGATTTCATTGGTAATTGCCTTAGACTGTGGAACAAACTCAAGGGATGAAGCCGCCTTTCTTCAAAATATTGGAATCGACTTAATAATCGTTGACCATCATCAGGCCAAAGATGAAGTGTCAAGAATTCCAATTATCTTGAACCCCCATCTGGAGGAAAACAAAAATTTTCCATGGTATAATCTGTGTACGGCAGGTTTAGCTTTTAAACTTGCACATGGCTTAATAAAGCGGCTCAAACAGAAAAACTCCGCGTTAGTGGATAAAGTTAAGCTCAAAGAATTTCTTCCCCTGTCCGCACTCGGAACCATAGCAGACTTAGTCCCCCTTCAAGATGAAAATCGAATTATCTCAAAATTTGGACTTAAACATCTTGGGCATAATCCATCCGTTGGTATCAATGCCCTTCTTGTTGAAAGCAAAATTAACAGAAATTCTTACCCAAAAAGTGAAGATATTACATTCAAACTAGCACCAATGATTAATGCCTGCGGTAGAATGGATAATCCGACGGTGGCTACATCCCTTTTCCTAGAGAAAAACCCTGATAATTGTGTTCTCTTGGCAAAGAAGATGAATGAATACAATGAGCAGAGAAAATTCATTGAAACCAAGCTTACTGAAGAAGCTGAATTCCAAGCCAGTACCTTATTTATGGACAAACCTGCAATTGTAGCAAAAGGAGATGGTGAATGGTGGAATCCCGGGGTTGTTGGGATTGTAGCTGGTAAACTTGCCAATTCATTGAGTAAACCGTGCCTTGTTTTAGCGAAATCAGAAAATGGAGAATATCGTGGCTCCGGTCGAGGAACGAAGGGTCTAGATCTTGTTGTCGCCCTCGCGGAATGCAAAGAGTTACTTTTACATTGGGGCGGGCATCCTGTTGCTGTTGGCCTAAGTATTAAGGAAGCTAGTGTTGAAGAATTTACCAAAAGATTTTTAAGAGCAGTAAAAAATCAATTGGGCGATGAACCCCAGGATTCAATTCTGGAAATCGACGCTTTTATTAAACAAAATGAACTGACTGAAAATCTTCTGCAAGAAATAGAACAACTTGCTCCTTTCGGACAGGCAAATCCAGAGCCTATTTTGGGCTTAAAGAAAGTAAGATTATTTGGAAAAACAAGGAAGGTGGGCTCTGGCCATTTCCAATTTTCAATTCATAATGGAATTGAAGCAGTTTCTGGAATTGCTTGGAGAATGGCAGAAGATGTACCCCCTGAAGAAACCGAAATAGACATAGCTATTCGTCTTCAATGGAACACATGGAATCAGAAAAAAAGATTACAAATGGTTCTTGTAGCTTGGAAGACTCATTAATTAGGGATTAACTTCACTTTCAATCATTGATATAGCTTCATCCACACTTAGCCTTGATTGCTCAGTTGTATCTCGATTTCTAACGGTAACAGAGCCATCGCCCTCAATGGTATCGAAATCAATTGTTATACCAAAAGGAACACCAACTTCATCGATTCTTCTATATCTTCTTCCGATTGCACCAGATTGATCATAGATAACATTCCAGCGCCTTTGCATGGTTTTGTAGATTTCTTGTGCTCTTTCAACTAAAGCAGGTTTATTTTTTACTAATGGAAAAATTCCTACTTTGATCGGAGCAACTCTTGGATGAAATCGAAGTAAGGTACGTTTTTCTCCCTCAACCTCGTCAATTGTGTAAGCAGAGCAAAGCACTGCCAAAAAAGTCCGATCTACGCCCAAGCTTGGCTCAATTACATGAGGTAAGTACTTTTCTTTTCGCGCCTCATCAAAATATTCAAGATTCTTACCTGAATGACTCTGATGCTGAGAAAGATCGAAGTTCCCCCGTGCAGCAATTCCTTCAAGTTCATGCTCTCCAAAAGGAAACTTAAAGGTAATGTCAGTGCAGGCTTTTGCGTAGTGTGCAAGTTTATTTTGCGGATGTACTTCTTCACCAAGACAATCAGCAGTTAAGCCGATAGATGAAAACCAGTTTTTTCGAATATTTATCCATTCATCATGATATTTTGGCCATTGGTCTTCCTCAGGAGGAATAAAATACTCAATTTCCATCTGTTCGAATTCTCTTGATCGGAAGATAAAATTCCTTGGCGTTATTTCGTTGCGGAAAGCTTTCCCTATTTGAGCAATGCCAAAAGGGACTTTTACTCTTCCTGTATCGACTACATTTTTGAAATTTGCAAAAATACCCTGTGCAGTTTCAGGTCGGAGATAGCACAAAGACGAACCATCCCTCAATGCTCCTACATGAGTCTCAAACATCATGTTAAAATCTCTAGGTGGAGTTAAAGAACCAACTTTACCAGTAGCTGGTGAAGGGACAAGGGCCTGATCACTACTGGAAAGTTCATCATAAGTAGTTAAATTGATCGCGTCTAAATTGCCCTGTTTCCCTGCCTTCCTCTTCATTAAATCAGCCATTGATTGGGCTTCTGCTTGCATATTTTCCGATTCAATAAGGGAAATCCAACCAAGACTACATCCATCAACCTTAACCTCCGAAGCAAACAACTGATCTGCCCTGTATCTCATCTTTGATTCCTTACAGTCAACCATTGGATCGGTGAATCCATCAACATGACCAGACGCCTCCCAAACTCTAGGATTCATAATAATTCCAGAGTCTAAACCTACCATATCATCACGTCTTCTAACCATGTCTTCCCACCACGCATCCTTGATATTTTTTCGAAGCTCAACTCCAAGCGGCCCATAATCAAAAAATCCATTGAGGCCGCCATAAATCTCCGAAGATTGAAAGACAAAACCTCTTCTTTTTGCAAGTGCAACAATTTCTTCTAATAAAGAATTCTCTTTAGTCATAATCAATCTCACAATATTGCCTTATATAACTTTGCTCAACATAGAACTCATCGTAAAAATCATTTGACTCATCTGCACTGTTTTTGTCTATTCACCAAATGATAATAATTCCAAAATTTGCACTGAAATTATTTTCTTTTGTTATTTTGTGTGTGTTGATTCAAATTTCTTCGGGTTGTAAATATCTTCCCAATCCCAAGAAATACTTCTCAAAAGATTTCAATGCAGCAGGTGCATTGACTCATTCTAGGGAATCATTCGCACCCATTGAAACTGGTACAATTCGACTAAGATCAAATGAGATTTGGAATCGCAGAGACTTTTCAGGTGACAGAACTACAGCTCTTTGGGGTTTAATCACATATACTGATTACTAATACCTTTTAGCTTATT
>MDTE01115425.1_pt1 | contig 10762 bp, 9 predicted proteins | sample 811231 | NCBI WGS metagenome assembly MDTE01 (sample SAMN05326651, study PRJNA326480) | marine metagenome | isolation source: seawater | place: Indian Ocean: Red Sea | collected 2010 | reverse complement strand
CTCTTGATCACCGCCTCGGACATCAATATAAGACGCGTCGAAAAGCGAGTCAAGAGATTATGACAATTTGGAATTATTTTTATCATTATTAATGCAAATCAATAATAAACAATACTTTATAAATTCAATGACCCAAACACAAAAAAGGCGACGATCATTTAAAATAGCGTAGACAAAAAACTATTATGTCCATATAAAACAGCTATTTTAAACCTTTGAAATCACAGCGAGTAAAGCCCCTAAAGAAAGACTTGTGGCTACAAAAATAAAAATGGCTATGCCCACCCAGCGCGACGAGCGAATTGAGTCGGTCGAATCCATATCCGGTTCCCTTTTTAGGTTCTCTTAGCCGATTTTTCGGCAACGGTCTTCCCTCGCGCTGACGGTCGCTTTTTCCCTCTTAGCTGAGTAAAGCGGCAATAATCGACCCCCGAGCCGCAACAAGACCCGTTCGGCTATGATCAGGCAAAATACGTACCTAAATACGCAAACGCGGCACACCCGCTCCCGAGTTGCACCGCATCGCTATGGAATCGGAGTTTTGGAGGATTAGATCGTTAAATCTCTGTGTGGGCCCGCAACCTGGCGTAGAAACGACGATGGCGCAATTTGCTCAGGGCAACCTCCTTGATCTGACGCACCCGCTCCCGGGTCAGATTGAAACGCATTCCAATCTGATCGAGCGTCAGCGGCGGCTCATTCAACAAACCGAAGTAAAGACGCAGAACCTCGGCTTCGCGCTCATTTAGACGACTGAGCACCTGGTCGAGATCTTCTTTGCGCGCAAATACCAAAACTTCTTCTTCGGGCGTAGGTTGTCCTTCATCGCTCAGACAATCGAGCAAACACCGCTCTTCCCCTTCTTCAAAAGGCGCATCGAGCGAACGGATCGGCTGATGATCAACCAGAGTCTGTTCGACTTTATCCTCCGAAAAACCCAGAACTTTAGCGACCTTCTCCAAACTGGGCACACTGCCATCCTGCTGCAAGGTCTCGTAGGTGCGGGAAATCTTGGCCAACATATCCAGCCGGTTGACCGGCATCCGCACCGTGGACTGCTCCATCAAGGTCTGGAGTATCGACTGGCGAATCCACCACACGGCATAGGAGATGAATTTATAGCCCTTGGTTTCATCAAAGCGCTCAGATGCTGTGATCAAGCCCACATTGCCGGCGCTGATCAACTCGACCAGTGAGAGTCCGCGGTTCTGATATTCTTTGGCAACCGAAACTACAAAGCGGAGATTGGCTTCGACCAGTTTGTTCCTCGCAGACTCGTCGCCAGCACGGATCAGCACCGCCAGTTCAGCTTCTTCGGCAGCGGCCAGAGGCATAGAATTGGAAATATCGTCCAAATAGCTGGCTAAGACTGGATCACTTCCAGCGGGATCGATCCTCTTTTTCTCGTTGGTCTCAGCTCTTTTTCTCTTTGCCATACGCACCTCCAAGTCGAGTAGAACCCTATCTACTTCCAACATCTCAGCGAGAGAATAGTTCCCGCGAACACGTGTGTTGACATCCCGCCACCGAGCGTGCTAATTGAGTCCCCATCCCGCGCGCTCGACCGCGCTTTCGCCATATCAACGCGCAGCTCCCCTGGCGCTAGGCCCTCGTACACTCAACAGAGGTCACTGTGAGCCATAAAGACCAGACCTGCACCGTAGATCAACTCAAAGACCAGATTCGCCGCTTCGTCCACGAGCGCGACTGGGAGCAGTTCCACACTCCCAAAGATCTGGCTATTGCCCTGAGCATCGAAGCAGCTGAACTCCTAGAACACTTCCGCTTTCAGAACGAAGCAGAGATCGAGGCACGCCTCAACGATAAGGCCTCCTTAAAGGATATCGGCCACGAACTAGCCGATGTTTTGTATTTTGTTCTTTTAATGTGCGACCGCCTAGGCCTCGACGTGAGTTCCACACTCGAGGAAAAGCTGGCGATCTCTGCCGCGCGCTACCCGATCGAACAAGCGCGCGGCAACAATCTCAAATACACCCACTTAGAACAGGATGGGGAATGAAAAGCGAATCGAGCTTTGCCGAGTTAGTCGCCGTAATGGCCCAGCTGCGGAGCCCCGACGGCTGTCCCTGGGACCGCGAACAGACCCATGCCACGCTCAGACCCTATCTGCTCGAGGAATCCTACGAGGCGCTCGAAGCCATCGACGCGGAGGACGACGGCGAGCTTTGCAAAGAATTAGGCGATGTATTGCTCCAAGTCGTCTTCCACGCCCAGATCGCCAGCGAAGAAGGTCGCTTCGATATCGAAGAGGTCGGCCGGGCCATCGTCGACAAACTCATCCGCCGCCACCCCCATGTCTTTGGCGATATGGACGTGGAAGGAGCTGATCAGGTTCTGCAAAATTGGGAGCAGATCAAAAAACAAGAGCGCCAGACAGAGGGCAAAGATCAACCCTCCCTACTCGAGGGTATCCCCAAACACCTCCCGGCCCTGCTTCGCGCTCAGCGGATCCAGTCCAGGGCCGCACGCCAGGGTTTCGACTGGGACCAGATCACCGGTCCTCTGGACAAAGTAGAAGAGGAGTTGGCCGAAGTACGTCAGGCCTGGGAGCGAGGCGAGTCACGAGAAATCGAGGACGAATTCGGCGACCTGCTCTTTTCCCTGGTCAACACCAGCCGCTTTCTCAACATCGACTCCGAAACAGCTCTCAGGCGTTCGGTCGACAAATTCGAGCGGCGCTTCCGCGCGCTTGAAGAGATCACACGAACCAAGGGCCAGCAGATCGATCAACTCTCCCTGGAGGAACTGGACGCCATCTGGGACGAGGTCAAAGCATTGGAACAGCAAAGTAGAGAGGGCTCTAAGACTCAGCGATAGATAATCTCGCGAATATCATCGCCGCAAAAGCGCACGGTCTGATCGTCGATCCGCATCGCTCCAGGTTGTGCCGCAGCGGCATCGGCCTCATCGGTGAAGAAAAACCGCTTCTCCAACTCGTAGGGGCCTTCCCAAACCAGCGGCGGCAACGGATCGGCCCGATGTCTGGCCACGGCCTCCTGGATTCGCTCCCCGATAAGGTGTCTGGCTTTCTGCGCCGAGAGAGAAATCGCCGAATTGCGGCCCAAACCGACCTTGACTGCGGCAGTCGTAATCCCCGGGACGAGATCTTCGGCTTCACGGCAGGCGGCCTCTTCGCCGCTGAGGAAGATTAACGGCAAACCAAGGGCTCCATTGTCGAGCGCAAACTGGGCGATTTCACCGATATAGCAACCGTTGAGTTTGTAGTAGTCGATCGACCGGCTGTTCTGGGTGTGATTCTGATTGCTCCGCGCAATACCCGCCATGGCGTGTTGACCGATCATCACACAAAGATCGCACTCAGCGACAAAAGGGTCGCGCACCGCGCGAGGTGCAACGGGACGCCCGTGCAATAACCGAGCTTCGGGGTGAATATCCTCAAAGGACAAGCCTCCGGGACCATGCCCATCGATCACCAACACATCCTCGGCACCTGCGGCCAAAAGCCCCTCTATAGCCGCGTTGACCTCGGCGGTAGCCAGGCGCTTGGTCTGGTCGTAATAGCGACCTGTGGGCCGCGACTGCGCGTCGAAGGATACGACGCCGGCTACCCCCTCCACATCGGTGCCCATCAACACTCTCATGATCGTTCTCCTTCGAGATAGTCCATTGTCTTTTTGCGCTCCCAGCGATACTGATCCTGCGGTTGAACCGCCTGGGCCCATTCGGCAATTATCGCTCGATCGGCGCGCTGCCGGGCCATCTGCCGGGCGACAGCTGCCGGATTCCAATCGGCCAGTACCTCTTGCTCCAGCGCCCGTCGCACCTCCGCGTGTGACGGATCTGGTGCCAGATCGCACAACTCTTCAGGATCCTCGTGCAGATCGAAAAGCTGCGGCTCCTGACCGTGATAGTAATTGAGCTTCCACCGATCGCGGCGCACCATGCGGTGATAGTGCCCCTCATCCAGACCGTATTCGGAGAAGGCCACATCGTCCCAATCCTCATCTCCGCCTCTCAGCAGAGCAAGCGCAGAGCGCCCGCTCGAGTGGGGCAGGGCCGGACATTGCATAGCCTCAAGCATCGTGGCATTCAAGTCGAGCGCACTGAGCACCCGATCGCATCGCGTGCCCTCGGGAAGATGGCCTGGCCAGGAGAGTATCGCCGGAACCTTGACCGAACGCTCGTAGAAGGTGCGCTTAGACCACAGACCGTGCTCGCCGACCTGCTCACCGTGGTCAGAGGTGTAGACGATCAGCGTATTTTCTTCCAGGCCGTTCTCGCGCAGTGCTGCCAGAACCTGACCAATCAGCAAATCCAGACGCATCACCAACGCCCAGTAGGCCGCCCGGGCATTGAGTATTTCTTCCTCCGTGGCCCCGTCCCAACCCGAATACCTCCGCCACCACTGCAAGAAAGGATGTACTTGGTCGTTCAGCGGCTGGGGATGGTCGGGCAGGGAGATCTGCTCTCGGTAGCGCAGATAATCCTCTCGTCGGGCGACAAAGGGCATATGCGGCAACATATATCCCAGGGAGAGCGAGAACGGCTCGGCATCTTCTCCGGCCCTTCTTTGCACACCTAGACGATCGAGCCAGTACACGGCCTCCGCACTCACATCCTCGTCGTGCACCTGATAACTACTCTGACCCGATCCAGCCTTGACCAGCGAGGAAAGACCGTTACCCGGAGCACCTCCCTCGGAATAATTGCCGCTGTGATCCCCGACCAAACGCTCGGCGTAACCGTGCAGCTGGTCGGGACCGCGCGAGTGCATCCGACCGATCAGCACCGGCCTATACCCGCCAGCTCCCATCGAATGAGCCAGGGTCGGCACCCCCGAATCGAGCATATCGTGATTGGTCCAGACCCCGATCTCGTGCGGGTAACGCCCGCTGAGCATCGCCATCCGCGAGGACACGCAAACCGGCGACGGACAATAGACATTGCCACAGCGCACTCCGCGCGCCGCCAGCGCGTCCAGATTCGGCGTCTCCACCAGCGGATCCCCATAACAACCGAGTACCGAGGGACTGTGCTGATCCGAATGGATATAGAGCAGATTCGGCTGCGAGCTCATACCGCGTACCTCTCCAGTACCTCCCGCCTGATCTCAATACCCAGACCCGGCCCTTCCGGCACCGCCACCAGACCATCGAGAGCGGCGATCGGCACCTGGGCCAGTTCGGTGCGCAACCCGTTCTCCGTCATATCGAATTCCAATAGCGAAGGCTCGGGTTCGATCCCTTGCGGATCGTCGGGGATCGTCGCCTGCCAGTGCAAAGTCGCCGCCAGGCGTATTGCGCTACCCCACATATGCGGCAGAACCCGCACCCGATTGGCACTGGCCATGGCCTGGATCTTCAGGCATTCGGAAAAACCACCAGCAATGCTGATATCGGGCTGGACAATATCCAAACAGCGCTTCTGGATCGGATCGCGGAAGGCCCAGCGACCCGCGAGTTGCTCACCACCAGCAATACGCAGCGGCAGCTTCTGCCGGATTTCCCGATAGCCCTCGATCTCGTCGGGAGCAACCGGCTCCTCGTACCAGTAGAGGTCCTGGTCGGCGATCTTATACCCTATATCCAGAGCAGTACCCACATCATAGGCGCAATTGGCATCCACGGCGAACAGGGTCTGTGCACCAATCGCCTCGCGTACCGCCCGAACGTTTTTAAGGTCGTATTCAGCTCCAAAACCGATCTTCATCTTCACCGCCGCAAAACCCGCATCGACATAGCGCCGAGCCTCGTCCTGGAGCGCAGCAGTATTATCCGCCAGCTCCTTTTTGAAAAGCCCGCTGGCATAGGCGGGAATCTGCTTGCGACACGCGCCGCCGATCAAGCTGTAGACCGGCTGTTTCAATACTTTACCCGCGATATCCCACAACGCGATATCCACCGCGCTGATCGCAGCGATATCGCCCCAGCCGAAAGCATTGAGCCCGTTCCAGATCTGCTCGCGATCAAATGGGTCTCGACCGATCACATGAGCTTCCAGCGCAGCCTGGGCAGGCATCCGCGTAGCCTCTCCCCAGCCGCTGATCCCGGCATCGGTCTCGACCTCGACCACGCTGGCGCTCCGCGCCCGGTTCCAAAGCCGGGAATTGGCGAAAGGCTCCCGGACCGGATAGCGCAACGCATAGGTCTTTACCCCGGTGATCTTCAATGCTCTAACCTCCTCGATGAATAGAGATCCTGGTGCCGCCGACAAAAGCACCGACAGCCCATCCTAGCCACACACCAACTCAACAAGCATCCGCTCAACTCAACCTCACCGACCGCAAGCGATGCCCGCTGGCAAAGAAAACCTCGTCCCCGATGATCGGACCACCCACGCTAAACGCTCCCTCCGCGCAGATCACGGTCTCCAACGAGAGGTCAACCGGATCGAATCGGTATATACACGAAGTCGTAAAGCCGTAGATCGCGCCATCGGAAGCCACCTGCAAACCCAGATCCAATGGTCCACCCGCCGGGAGCTCAACGCGCTCCACAAACGAGCGGCTCCCGGGGTCGAAGACGAAGATTTCTCCTCCTTCTTCACCACCCATAATCGTTCCATAAAGCCGCCCATCCGCCCCTGTGACCAGTGCATTAAAGGCCACGACAACCCGATCCAAAGTACCCTCCCAAACTTTCTCCTCCGCCGCGTAATCCCAGAGAAAAAGTACCGCCTGATCAACTTTCGGCTGGGTGCCGCTGCCACCGGCGATATGGGTACCTACCGCCATCAGCGCTTCGCGCTCTAGATTCGCCAGCACATAACAACTCCCCTCGCCGGCAATCCCGTAATAAGCCCGTTTTTCTCCACTGCGTGGATCGTACCAGGCCAGCGGACCGCCCCAGCGACCGTAGTCGGGCAGCGAAGCAGTCCAGACTCGCCCCAGCGGCCCGGCCAGTGTTGCTCGAGGTCTATAGGACAACTCATCGATCGGACCCAGATCGCGCGGGTTGGCCTCCTCGTCCTCGCCAAAGCGATAAGGCTGCCGGGGATCGTAGACCGAGATCCGCGCCGCTGGATAGGAAGAGATATAGATCCGGCCGTCGAAATTGGCCATCGAGTACGCTTCCCCCCTAGAGACCGAACAAAGCCCCAGATCGGCCATTTCCCCATCCGCCGGATCATAGCGGAAAAAATGCTCGGGCAATATGCTGGATCCGTAGAGGCAACCGTCCGGGCCTGGATGCAGATAGAAGAGATCGGTCCCGCTGGCTTCGTACTCCAGTTCAAAAATCTCGACCGTCCCATCGGGGTCTGTAATTTCGAGAACCCGGTGTATATCCTGTTCCGCATCGGCAAAGCGAAAACGGCGCCCGTCGGGCAACGCCGCCACCTCTGCCGCAGGCGGTGGCAGCACCGCAACCGGAACCGCTTCCATACCATCGATCCGAAAGTCGCCCGCACTCGACTCGATATAGATCGATCGATCCTCGCCGCGAAAAATCGCCAGATGGCCCTCGCCTTTGGCCACCACCGGTCCCACAACTTGTTTCGCGCCGGTTGCAGGATCGAAGACCACGACGTGCAGGCGGGTCTGGGCGATAAAACAAGCGATGGTGCCATCGGCATTGACGAGCGGATAATTGTACATATCGGTCTCGTCCATCCGGCCATAGCGCTCGAAGTGTCCCGTCGCCAGGTCGTAGCTGCTCAGGTCCGCCGTACCGTAACTGCCGATCCACAACCTGCCCTGCTGATCCTCGTCGATACGACAGGGGAAAATAGCCGCTGTGCCGTTGATCGTGCCCAGATCCAGCAGGCCATCGGCCTGCGGATCAAAACAGAACAAATGCCCCGAATGCGCCGCGCCGATATAGAGCCGCCCATCGCGCCCCATATAAACTGCCGTGGTGTAATTCGACTCCGCCACCGCGACCGTGAATTGACGTGCCACACCCGTTGAGGGATCGATCTGCAGAACGAAGAAATTAGCGGCCTGTTGCGACATCGTCGCATAGAGACAGGGTGCTCCCTCTCGATCCCGCCCCGGATAGAGCTGAGCGCGGTTGACCGCGTGCACCGGCACGCCGATCTCGCGAATAGCTGATGGATTATTCATGTCATCTTTCAACGACAAAGGCATGGCGTCTCCCTCGGCCCATACTGCCCAAAAAACTAGGCCGAAAGAGTCTGCTTTAGAGGTAGTCTACCATCCCATCGTGCCCGTGTACTACTGTGCTCGGACAGTCTAGATCGCGCAGAATCTGCCGCGTGAGATTGAGCTTGTCCTGGAGGAAATCATCGGAATGGGTCGGATCGTGGTGGACAATGATCCACTTGTCGGGATTGGTAAGCGCAGCCAGGACACAGCCGTTGGCGAGCGACGAATGTCCATAGCCTATTTTATGGGGATATTCCTCAACGGTGTACTGCGCCTCGTGAATGAGTATATCGACTCCGGATAGAAATCTGACCAACTCTGCACACACCGGATCCATCTCCCGTACCAGCCCACTTTCAGGCGAACCGAGATAGCCTTTGAGAAACTCATTATCCGAAATATATGCCATAGTGCGCCCCCCGATTCTCACCTTGTAACCAACCGTTACACCCGGATGCTGAGCGTACTCCCAATCAATCTCCATCTCGCCGATTCGCACGCTCTCCTCTCCGAGCACGTGGAACTTGAATTTGGCCTGCATATCCTCCATCTGGACGGGAAAATAGGCGCGATCAAGCTGCCCCCTGAAGATCGACTCAATATCTTTATCGCTATTGGGAGGCGCGTAAACATCGATATCGAACCCCGGCACGAAAGCAGGGGTAAAAAAGGGAAATCCCTGGATATGGTCCCAATGCGTATGCGTTATGAAAAGGTGGATCCTGCGTGGCGAATCGGCCGCCATGGAGAGTCCCAATTCTCGGATCCCGGACCCAGCATCAAGGACGATCTGATCATCGCCACAGACAATTTCCATACAGGAAGTATTGCCGCCGTGTCGGGCGTATTGAGGCCCCGAAACCGGTATCGATCCCCGCGTGCCCCACAGACGCATATACCCGTGATCGACGCGTTGTTGGGGCTGAAAAACCTCTTCTGGATCGGATGCAGATTCACTAGCGGACATTGCGCTCTCCCCTTAGGAGTTGAGATCTTAAGTTCAGGTGGACCATCTCCAGGAGCTTTTCAAGCCAAACCGGTTTATATACAGAACCAAAAACCAATGACTTAGCAAGCTCAGCCTCAGTTGCTTATAATAAGTAATGGTCCTTGCCTAAACCAGTTAAAATCTGCATTATCCCGTTCTAAACAAAAGCGAAGGGAAAGCCCCATGCTCAATATTGGTTTTATTGGTTGCGGCGGTATCGCGCGCAATCACGCCACGTGCCTGGCCCCGCTCAGGAACGCCCGAATCCTCGCCGCGGCCGATCCCGCGGCCGGGGCTGCTGCCAGCTTCGCCCGCGACTTCGGCGCTGAACACCACTTCTCCGACTACCGCTCGATGCTCGATCTGCCCGACCTCGACGCCGTCTGGGTCTGTACGCCCACCGATCAGCATCCCGCTCCGGTCATTGCCGCAGCGCGCGCGGGCAAACACGTTTTCTGCGAAAAGCCCATGGCGCTAAACCTGAGCGCTGCCCGCCGCATGGCCCGCGCTTGCGAAGAAGCCAAGGTAGCACTCACAATCGGTTTTGTGCGCCGTTTCGACTCGCAATGGGGCAAGCTCAAACAGGTGGTCCAATCCGGCGTCGTCGGACGCCCGGTGATCTGGCGTTTCGCCGCCGGAGGCCGCCCCGCCCGACCCTGGTTCCGCGATATCAGTAAGGGCGGTGGCCCGCTGATGGACGGTGCAATTCACAATTACGACTTCGCCCTGCAGATCTTCGGCCCCGCGGCCTCGGCCCAAGCCTCTTCGCTGCAATTCGACCCATCGAGCGTCGGCGCCGACACCGCCAGCGTCATCCTCAATTTTGCCAGCGGCGATCAACACACATTGATCTGGTCCTGGGGCGTAGCCGCCGGCGCGCCGGTAGACAGGCTCAATGATATCATCGGTCCTGCGGGCACGCTGCAATTCGGGATGACCGCGCAAAATCCCCCCCCTTCTTTCGACCCCAAAAAACGCGGGGCCCTGACCCTGAAGACCACTAAGGGCCGGGAAAAAGTCTATACCTATCCTTTAAAGAATATGTTCGTCGAACAAGCCAAACATGTGGTCAAGTGCTTTTCCCGCAATGAGGCTCCGCTGGTCACGGCTGCGGACGGCATCGCCGCACTCGCTATCGCGACTTCGGTACTCAAAGCGGGTCAGAACCAGCGAACGGTTAAGATCTGAGCCCCTCCGGGCACGGACCACACTTATTTTCCGGAGATATCTATGCGCTCTGCGCCATTCTTGCTCTGTACTGCTCTGCTCATCCCCACCGCAGTCCTGAGCCGTACCGAATACCACCTCGGCGGTCAGGGCAATTCCTGGCAGGATGTACTGGGAGAGGAGAGCGCCGGCTCCTACCGGGTCTTCGACACCGAAGGGCAGTTCCTGCGCAGCGAGTCCGTCTCGATCACGCCACACGGTGCCGGCACCGATACCCTGATCGATTTCTCCGGCACCTCGATCCAGGCCCGTTTTATCGACCCGGCGACCAATCTCCTCGCGGCCGATCCCGAGACCAATCTGGCCTCCGGCTCCACACCGATTCGGCTGCCCTATATCGGCGGGATCGGATTCTTCGGTCAAAACCAAAACTTCAACGTATTCAAAATGCTCGACAGCGATCCCAAAACCGCTCACTTCCGCCGCTTCACTCAAGATCCCAACAGCCGGCCCGGCATCGG
>MDTE01076499.1_pt1 | contig 10762 bp, 8 predicted proteins | sample 811231 | NCBI WGS metagenome assembly MDTE01 (sample SAMN05326651, study PRJNA326480) | marine metagenome | isolation source: seawater | place: Indian Ocean: Red Sea | collected 2010 | reverse complement strand
TTTTTCTCAATCATTTTTAAAATTTAATCAAGCTCTTGATCAAACCATTCAAATGGCGACTATGGCTATGCAGAGCGATCAAGGTATAGTCGGAGTACCTACAGGTCTAACAGATTTAGATGAGAAGCTAGGTGGACTACATAAATCAGATTTAATAATTCTTGCTGGCAGACCATCTATGGGTAAAACTGCTTTAGCTACTAATATTGCATATAACGCTGCTCAGAATATTTTAGAAAGACAAGAAAAATCTTCTGTTGCTTTTTTTTCTTTAGAAATGTCATCTGAACAATTGTCTACAAGAATTTTATCAGAACAAGCTAAAATAAGATCTGATGATATAAGACGAGGAAAAGTTACTGAAGAAGAAATTAATAGATACATAGAAACTTCAAGAAATATTTATAATTTGCCTTTATTTATTGATGAAACTCCTGCAATAACAATAGCCACATTAAGCAATCGTGCGCGAAGAATAAAAAGGTTATCGGGTCTAAGTTTAATTGTTGTCGACTATATTCAGTTAATGAACTCAAATTTAAAAAAGAATGAGGGAAGAGTCCAAGAAATATCAGAAATTACTCAAGGACTAAAAGCTTTAGCAAAAGAGCTTTCTGTTCCTGTTTTGGCTTTATCACAACTCTCTAGAGCTGTAGAACAAAGAGATGATAAGCTTCCCCAATTAGCTGACTTGAGAGAATCGGGCTCAATTGAACAAGATGCTGACGTGGTAATGTTCGTTTACAGGGAAGCATATTATTTGGAGAGAAAACAACCTAAATTAGGCTCTATTGAACACGCAGAATGGCAATCCAAAATGAATGATGTTAATGGACTAGCTGATATCATTTTGGGTAAACAAAGACATGGTCCTACTGGTACAGTTAAAGTAGAGTTTGAAGGAATTTATACGAAATTCAAAGATTTGACTAAAAATTAGACCTAATTTTTTCTTTTGTTATAAATAAATTAAGATATATCTGAATTGATATAATGTGGTCTAATTTATATAAGAAAATTGTAATAGATTTTTCAAAAATAACATTTCTGCTTTTGGCAGGAATAATAATATTTTCTTTTTACCATTCAAAAAACTTTAATTTAGATGCTTCATCCGATGCTCTTTTACTTGAAGGGGATGAAGATTTAAAATATTTAAGAGAGGTAAACGAAAGATATGGTTCAAAAGACTTTTTAGTTCTTACCTATTCACCTGTTTCAGATTTTACTGAAAAAGAAACAATTTTAAATTTACAATTATTAAAATCAAAAATAGAAAAGCTTACATGGGTTGATAGCGTAATTACAATAATTGATGTGCCTTTGCTTAATAGTACCGATGAAGGCTTAATGAATAGATTAGTTAATTACAAAACTTTAGCCTATCCTGAAATTGATAAAAAAAGAGGTTTTGATGAAATATTAAATAGTCCGATTTATAAAAATTATGTAATTAGTGAGGATGGGAAAACTTCTGGAATAGTTGTTTATTTAAAAACAGATGAAAGATTAAAAGAATACATTAAGGTTAAAGAAAAATACTATTCTCGATCCTCTGAAACTAGATTAACAAAAGATGAAAAGCTTAATTATAAAAAATTCAATAAAGAATACGAGGAATATAAAAATCTTTACAATACTAGAAATCGTCAAAATATAAAAGAAATTAGAAATATAATAAGTAGATATGGTGATAATGCAAAAATTCATTTGGGAGGAATTCCAATGATAGCTAACGATATGATGAGTTTTATTAAAAAGGATATATTGGTTTTTGGTATTGGGGTCTTTACATTTATTATTTTTACGCTCTGGTTAATTTTTAGAAATTTTAAATGGGTGATTATGCCTTTACTTGGTTGCGCAACATCTGTGATAATAATGATAGGACTTTTAGGTTTAATTGGTTGGAAGGTCACTGTCATATCATCAAATTTCATTGCATTAATGTTAATTTTAAACATGGCAATGAACATTCATTTGTCTGTCAGGTTTCTGCAATTGAAAAAGGAGCAACCAAATTTAAATAATAAAGAAGCTATACTAGTATCAACTAAAAAAATGATTTGGCCTATTCTTTATACGGTACTTACTACAATTTGTGCATTTTTATCTTTAATTTTTAGCGGTATTAAACCAATTATTGATTTTGGTTGGATGATGACCTTGGGTCTTATAATTTCATTGTTTGTAACTTTTACATTGATACCATCTTTATTGAGTATTTTTTCTTCGGAAGATGAAATAAATATTAAACAAAAAGAAAAAAATTTTATTACATCAATATTAGCTAATATAGCAAAAAAGAGTAAAATTTTTTTATTTGGGACAACTTCATTAATTATTATCGCAAGTATGATTGGTATATCCAAATTGGAGGTTGAAAACAGTTTTATAAATTATTTTAATAAAGAGACAGAAATTTATAAAGGAATGAAAAAAATTGATGATGAATTAGGTGGCACAACTCCTCTCAATATTATTTTAAAATTTCCTTCTAATGAAAAAAAGAAAGAGAGTGATGATGAATTTTCTGAATGGGAGGAAGATGACTCAAATGAAGATAAAGCAAAATACTGGTTTACAAGAGATAAGATGGATAAGATTTTAAAAGTTCATGAATACTTAGACTCTCTTCCAGAAATAGGAAAAGTGTTATCTTTTGGTTCTATTTTAAGGGTAGCAGAAGATTTGAATCAAAAAAAATTACAAAGTCTAGAAATTGCAGTTTTATATAGTAAAATTCCTGAAGAAATAAAAAAAGAGATAATATCTCCATATATATCTGTGGATCAAGATGAAGCTAGAATTTCTGTTAGAATAAAGGACTCCTTAGATAATTTAAGAAGAGATGATTTAATTAAGAAAATTAACTCTGATTTGAGTATAAAATTAGGTCTTGAAAAAAATGAATATAGTTTAGCAGGAGTATTGATATTATTTAATAATTTGCTGCAAAGTTTATTTAAATCTCAAATTCTTACATTAGGATTTGTAATGGTGGGGATTTTTTTGATGTTTTATATTTTATTCAGAAATATTACTTTGTCTTTGATAGGTGTTATACCAAATTGCATTGCAGCATTTTTTATTCTTGGAATTATAGGTCTGGTTGAAATTCCATTAGATATGATGACTATTACAATAGCTGCTATAACTATTGGGATTGCCGTGGATAATAGTATTCATTATATTTATAGATTTAAAGAGGAATTCAGAACAATAAACGATTATAGTAAAACTATTGATAAATGTCATAATACAGTTGGAATTGCAATTTTAAATACATCTATTACAATTGTTTTTGGCTTCTCAATTTTAATTTTTTCAAATTTTATTCCTACAATTTATTTTGGGGTTTTTACAGGGATGGCAATGCTCTTCGCCATGATTTCAGTTCTCACTTTACTACCAAGGTTAATAATGATTTATAAGCCATTTGGCGAAAACACTAGTAAGTTAATATGATCTCTAATTTTTTTGAAGATTTTTTAAATTTTAATATATTTGATGCAGTAGTTATAATAATCTTTTTATACTGTATGACTCAATGTTTTATAAAAGGTTTTTCATTAAGCTTAATATCTTTCATGAAATGGGTTTTTTCAACTGTTATTACAATTATTTTGGTACCAAAACTTCAACCAACTGTTAGTGATTACATTGACTCCGGTTTTGTTAATAATATTGGCCTAGGTGTTACGATATTTATTTTAACGTTATTTTTTACAATTGTAATTGGAAAAGCCTTTAGTCGAGCAGTAACATGGACTGGTGTAGGTTCAATAGACAAATCTTTTGGGTTAATTTTTGGTTTTTTTAAAGGATATATTGTTTCAGTGTGCATATTTTCTATATTAAATTGGTTTTATCCATACAAAAATTGGGGTATATCTGCAGAAGATGCGTACTCCTTTAATTTTATTAATCAAGGAATGGTGATTCTAATAGATGAATTTCCATCGAGTGAGGATTTCATTGATACAAAAGAAAAAATTGAAAAAATCTAATGTTGATAAGTTAAGAGAAGAATGTGGGATCTTCGGTATATCTAACTATGATGATGCCTCCGCTTTAGTAGCTCTTGGTTTACATGCTTTGCAACATAGAGGGCAAGAGGGATGCGGTATTGTTTCTTTTGATGGAAAAAATTATCACTCAGAAAAACGACAGGGATTGGTTGGTGACCATTTTACTAATCTTGAAACTTTAAAAAAACTTCCAGGCAGTTTTGCTATTGGACATAATAGATATTCTACAACAGGGGAAACTTCTTTAAGAAATATACAACCATTTTTTGCTGATCTACATATGGGGGGATTAAGTATTGCACATAATGGAAATTTAACTAACGCTCTTTTACTAAGAGAGACACTTGTCAAAGATGGAGCAATTTTTAGAACAACAAGTGATACAGAAACTATTGTTCAACTAATAGCTAAATCAAAAAGAGAAAAATTTATAGATAAACTAATAGAGGCCCTTTTTCAAATTCAAGGTGGATACTCTTTAGTTTTAATGACAAATAAGAAATTAATTGGCGTTAGAGATCCGTTTGGTATTAGGCCGCTTGTAATTGGTAAATTAAAAAATTCTTATATTATTGCTTCTGAAACTTGTGCGCTTGATATTGTTGGAGCTACTTTTATTAGGGAGGTTGAAAATGGAGAGATTGTATTAATTGAAAATAATGAAATTAAAAGTATAAATCCTTTTCCAAAGCAAAAAGCTAGACCATGTGTTTTTGAATATATTTATTTTGCAAGACCGGACAGTTTGATTAATGGAAAATGTGCATATGAGTATAGAAAGAACTTAGGTGCAGAATTAGCTAGGGAAGCGGACGTAAAAGCAGATTTAGTTGTTCCAGTACCAGACTCAGGTGTGCCTGCAGCTTTAGGTTACGCTAGTACTTCAAAAAGAAAATTTGAACTAGGTTTGATAAGAAATCATTACGTGGGAAGAACTTTTATAGAACCTACTCAAAATATTAGAAGTCTTGGGGTAAAATTAAAGCTTAATTCAACTAAAACGCTTATAAAAAATAAATCAATAATATTAATTGATGACTCATTAGTTAGGGGCACAACTTGTTACAAAATAGTAAAAATGCTTTATGAAGCAGGTGCAAAAGAAGTTCATGTAAGAATAGCCTGTCCGGAAATAAAATTTCCAGATTTTTATGGGGTAGATATGCCAACGAACGAAGAATTGTTAGCTTATAAAAAAAGTGTTGGTCAAATGTGCGAATACATAAAAGCAAAAAGTTTAAAATTTTTAAGTATCGATGGTCTTTATAAAGCTTTAACTGGAGCTAAAAGAAATTCAAATTATCCTCAATTTAGTGATCACTATTTTACCGGCGAATACCCTGTTAAACCAATAGACAGTTTACAGGGTTTACAAATTAAGCAGCTATCTTTATTAAGCGGTAAATCTAACAATTAATTCAAAATTGTAATTTTATTTCTTTTATTTACATAAATTATTGATCCATCAACAATAATTGGAAATGTATTTAAATTAGCTGGCAATTTTTTTATTTTCTCCAACTTTCCATATAAACTAAAAGTTAAAACATAAGAATTTTCAAGAAATATTATAATTTTTTTATTTGCTATAAAGAAATTTTTATATACTGCTTTTTTTTTCTTGGTATCAAGAAAATCTGCAATTTTTTGGTTGATATCTAATGAGTAAATTATTTTCCCTGTTTCTAAATTCATAGAAATTAATAAATCATTATTTGTAATCAAAAATAAATAATTTTGAACTATTATTGGCTTAATAGAAACGCTTAAATTTTTTTTATGTAAAATTGACCCTGTAATGTTATCCAAGATATATATAAATTTATTAGATGATATTACTATTTTGTTTCTTTCAGTTATAATAGGGGTTCCTTCAAATAAATTAGTTGGATTTAAACTCATAGATTGATTAAGATTTATAAACCAATTGATTTTTATATTTGTATTATCTATTGCATATAAAGATCCATAAGTATTAAGAAATAAACTATGAGTATCATTTAACGAAATATTGTTAATAAATCTATTTTTTACGAGTGTATCTTCTGTTGGTATAAGCTTTATTTGATTTCCATTAATTAAATCTAAAAAATATAAACTATTATTTTGATTTGACGCTACTAATTTATTATCAATGATCTTTAAATTAGATCTAAAAGGTATTTTATAATTTTTTGCCCATAACAAACTTTTTTTATTATAATCAAAGGCGTATATGTAACCCAAATTGTCTGATACATAAATTATCTCATTATTTACAATTAAGTTAAGTTTTTTTTTAATCGCTCTAAATCTTTTTTTATAAAAATTAAATTTTGTGATTACTTTATTTTCAGAAATTGAATAAATAATTAGATTTCCTTTTTCATCTGAAAGTATTAAATTATTATCTTCATAAAGGATAAATTCACTAATTTTGTGACTTGTTATTTTTTTACTTTTGAATATTAATTCTTCAATTCCTTTATAACTTAAATTTGGAATATTATTAGTCTTATCAAAAAAAGTGTCGCTCCATTCCAAATTATTTACAGGATCTGGTAATTTGAAATTAAACTTTTCATCAATTTTTATAATTTGATCAAAGAGTTCGTTTGTCGAAGATAACTTTTGAAAATCTTTAAACATACTTTTTTTTGAGTCGGTATTTGAATTTTCATTATTCCAGATTCCAGATTTTTGATCAAATGAACAGTTTTGTAAGAATAATATTAATATTAAAATATTTAGAAATTTCATTAATCTAATTTAATCACTCAAAATTTCTTGTGCTAATTTTTTATAATTTGAATTATTATCTATTAGAGATTTAAGTATTTTTTCACTTTTTTGCTCATCTCCGATTTTTATTAAATATAAAGATTTCTTTAGCAAAACAAGATCCTGCTTTTCTTTACTTAGTTTTAAATTTTCAATAATTTCAAAATAATCTAAAATCTTTTTTTTTTCATTCTCTAAATTTTTTTCAAGAATTATATTTAGCGATAAGACTGAGTAAAATTTGTTTTTACTCAAGATTATATCCTCTAATAATTTTTTTGCCTTATTATTTTCGTTTAAAGTCAGAAATAATCCTGCTTGAATAAATTGTTCTGAAATATATTGGTTTTTCTTTTCTTCTTGAATTTTAATAAAAAAAAACCCAGAAACTGAAATGGTTAAAACAACTATTAAAGAATAGAACTTTAATCTGTTATCTTTAAAGAATTTTAACATTCTTTCTTTAAATTCTGTACTATTTATTTTCTCTTCCATCTAAAAAATTTTTTGTATTTGGAAATTTTTGAAATTTTACCTCTCTACTATATTTTTTTACAGCTTTTTCAATTACTCTATCAAGTCCGACATATTTTTTTACAAATTTAGGGTAAAAACCACTTAAACCTAACATATCATCAGTCACTAATATTTGGCCATCACAGTGTGAAGAAGAACCTATTCCAATGGTTGGTATCTTAAGATTTTTAGTTATCATTTTAGCTGTTTCAGACGCAATACACTCTAATACTACTGAAAAAGCACCAGCTTTTTCAATAAGCAAAGCTTCATTTAAAAGTTTTTTTGCTTTTTGTTTTGTGTCTCCTTCTACTTTAAATTTTTTTTTAAATTGCGGAGTAAATCCAATATGACCCATTACAGGGATTTTTGATTTAACTAACTCTTTAATGATATCAAAATTTTTGTTATTGCTTTCCAGTTTAATCGCATCACATTTTGTAAATCTCATAACTAGTTTTGCGTTTTTTAGAGCTTTTTTTTTATTACTGTAAGATCCCTTAGGCATGTCTACAACTAAAAGAGATTTTTTTACTCCCTTTTTTACACTTAACGTGTGTTGTATAATATTATCTAAATTAATTTTGTGAGTATTTTTAAGCGCGTATAAAACATTTGCCATTGAGTCTCCCACTAAAACAATATCACAATATTTATCTAAAATCTGAGCTATGCTTTTTGAATAAGCTGTAAGGCTTACTATTTTTGATTTATTTTTTTTTAAAATAATATTTTTAATTTTTTTATTCATTTTTTTGATAATTACTCTAGCTCAATTGTGCTAGGAGGTTTCGAGCTTATATCATAAACTACTCTGTTTATACCTTTAACATTGTTAACAATCTTATTAGAAATTTTGTCTAGAAAATCCTTAGGAAAATTAAAGTAATCAGCTGTCATCCCATCTTCAGATGTCACTGCTCTGAGTAAACAAGTGTACTCATACGTTCTTGAGTCCCCCATAACTCCGACAGTTTTGACCGGAAGCAACGCCGCATAGGCCTGCCATATCTTATTGTATAAATTGTTACTAATTAATTCATTGATATAAATATAGTCAGCTTCTTGTAAAATTTTTATTTTCTCAACTGTAATATTTCCAACAATTCTAATACCTAGACCTGGCCCTGGAAATGGGTGTCTTAAAGATATCTCTTTCGCGAGACCTAAAGAATTACCCAAAACCCTTACTTCATCTTTAAAAAACTCTTTTAAAGGTTCTATTAATTTTAAGTTCATTTTTTTCGGCAAACCTCCTACATTGTGATGAGACTTAATTTTAGATGTTTTGCTACCGCTAGAAGATCTACTTTCGATTATATCTGGATACAAAGTTCCTTGAGCAAGATATTTTACATTTTTAAATTTTCTTGCCTCTTTTTCAAATATTTTAATGAATAACTGACCAATAATTTTTCTTTTTTTTTCAGGGTTAATTACATTTTTTAGTTTTTTAATAAATAAATTTGATGAATCGACTAATTTTACATTAAGTTTATATTTTTTTTTAAAAAGCTTGTAAGTAATCTTAAATTCATTTTTTCTCATTAAGCCAGTGTCGACCATAATGCAAATTAAGTTTTTTTTAATTGCCTTATGTACTAAAAGAGCGACTACGCTACTATCTACTCCACCAGATAAAGCACAAATGACTTTATTATTTTTTGTAACATTTTTAATATCTTCAATTAATCTCCTTTTTTGTGAAATTACATTCCATTTTTTTTTAACCTTGCAAATTAAAAAAAGGAAATTTTTAAATAATTGTTTACCATTATCAGTATGAGTAACTTCGGGATGAAATTGAACTCCATATATTTTTTTCTTGCTATTTTCAATGATTGTTAATTTTGAGTCTTTAGTGTAAGCGATAATTTTGAAATTTTTAGGTAATTTAACAACTGCATCTTCATGGCTCATCCACACTGATTTATTCTTATTAAAAAAATTCCTTGTCAAAAGAGACTTGTTCCTTTGATGAATATAGGCTCTTCCAAATTCTCTTCTCTTTTTTGATGACTTGATTTTTCCTCCAAGGATTTTTGAAATAAGTTGTAAACCATAACAGATTCCTAAGATTGGAATATTCTTATTAAATATTTCTTTTGGAACACTTTGGAAAGTGCCTTTGGTTACTGTTGAAGGACCCCCAGAAAATATGATTCCTTTAATAAAATCATAATTCTTTATTTTTTTAACAGATTTTGCTGTGACTATCTCTGAATAAACACCAAGATCCCTAATTCTTCTAGCAATTAGTTTTGTTAATTGTGAACCGAAATCGATGATTATTATCTTTTCCTTATTTACTTGAAATTGCATTTATTTTTTTGACAAATTTTCAATTTCAATCTTTAGTTTTTTACTTTTGTAACAAAATTTTTTACATAAACTTATCAGTTTTTTGTTTAGCTCTTTGCTCTGTTTATAGTCTGATGACTCTAATTTTAATTTAGCTAAATTATAAATAGCTTCTTCATTCATTGGATTGAGTAAAATTACTGTATTTAAATTTTGTTCTTGCAAATTTTTATTTTCCAAATTTTTAAATATTTTTGATAAATAAAGGTAAGCCATCTCACTTTTTGGATTAAAAACTATATCTTGTTCAAATTTAAATTTAGCTTCTTCAAATTTTCTATCATTATATAAATTTACACCTTCTTGAAAGTATTGAGTATTAGCTGCTAGACCACTTGGTAAAATAGATAAGATTAAGCTTACTTTCAAAATTTTATTTATCATAATTTATAATTAGTATTTTTTTCAGTTGTTTCAACACTATGCACCATACTTTCATAAAATCCAGCTTTTGTAATTTTGATAAATTTTGCGTATTTAGTTATTTGTTTTAGATTTTTAGCGCCTATATATCCCATTGAAGACCTTAAGCCTCCCTTAAGTTGATATATAATTTTAGATACATTGCCTTTATATTCAACTCTGCCCTCTACTCCCTCAGGAACAAATTTTGACTTATCTTTAAAATTTTTTTGAAAATATCTATTTGCCGACCCAGAGGACATTGCGCCAATTGATCCCATGCCTCTATACTGTTTAAAAATCTTTCCCTTAAACTTAAATTTTTTTCCTGGACTTTCATCTGTTCCTGCAAATATAGACCCCATCATTATAGCATCTGCTCCCGCAGCAAGAGCTTTTACCAGATCTCCTGAAAATTTAATTCCACCATCTGAAATAATTTTGGTTTTGCTTTTTCCTAAAGCTTTTTTGACCTCTAAAATGGCACTTAGCTGGGGAACTCCTACTCCCGCAACGAGTCTTGTTGTGCATATTGATCCAGGTCCAATGCCTACTTTTACAATGTCTGCTCCACAGTTTGATAAAAATTTAGCAGCTTTACCTGTTGCAATATTTCCTGCACATAGTGGTGTTTTTTTTATTATTTTTTTAATATTAGAAATCATTTTTGAAACTTTTTGTGTATGTCCGTG
>MDTE01004917.1_pt1 | contig 10762 bp, 12 predicted proteins | sample 811231 | NCBI WGS metagenome assembly MDTE01 (sample SAMN05326651, study PRJNA326480) | marine metagenome | isolation source: seawater | place: Indian Ocean: Red Sea | collected 2010 | reverse complement strand
TCTGAAGTTTGTGGTGTTATTACAAGTATCACTCTTGCTAGTGGTCAAGTTATTGCTTATTTCTTATGAGTCTTGCTAAAGCACTAAAAAAAGCTGCCAGCGCTTCATTAAAAAAACTTGGTGGCGATGTTACTATCAGACAGGTAACAGCTGGGGCATACAATACCACTACTGGAGCTATCACAGAATCTACATCTGATACAACTATCAAAGGTGCATTAAGTAATGTTTCAAAGAATCAAGTAAACGATCTGATTGAATCACAAGACAAACTGCTGACTATATCCGCTGGTGATCTTACATTTGCACCCACAACTAAGGACAGAGTGGTAATAAGTAGCGTAGAATTTAAAATTATTCAAGTTATTGTTAATGAGCAGAATAATACACCAGTTAGTTTTGATCTTATCTTGAGGTAATATGGCCAGACAAATTTCTATCTTGCAAATACCTAAGGTAATGGAGCAATCTGTAGAAATTTTAGTACAGGCAACTACTTTAGAATGGACAGCCAGAGTAAAAAAGGCAACACCAGTATTCGAGCCTAGAGCCAATGAAAAAGGTGTGGGAGGCTCTTTGAGAAATGCTTGGCAAACACAAATAAAAAAGTTCAGCGGTACTGTATCAAATAATTTGCCATATGCAGAGCCAGTTTGTTTCGGAGAAAATTTACCACCATCATGGGGCAATGTTTATAGGACAAGACAGAATACACAGGCTGGTTATCCAGAACTAATTGCAAAAGAATTACAAACTTGGGCTGACGGAGAATATAGCAAAATCAAAAGGAGTATCTGATGGCTGCTACAGATTTGAACACAGTTAGATCAACAATAGAGGCTAGATTGGCAACAGAACTAGCCAGCAGCCCTGCTATTCCTGTTGTTTTTAACAATATGACGTTTGACTCCACTGCTGAAGATACCTTTGTACAGTGCATTACAAGCTTTGGTGCGAATAGTTATATCACTCAGGGTGGCACAACTAATTCTGATAATTTAATTAACGGCTTAGTTTTACTTAATGTTTTTACAGAGGAAGGACTAGGCGCAGGGTCTAACTTAACAATTTGCAAAAGACTTAGGGACTTATACAATAGAATTACAGTATCAAGTGTTATTTTTGATGCACCTATTGGTCCCGAAATATTAACCTCGAGTCCACAAGGTAAGTTTCAAACTCAAATCAGAATAACATTCACAATTTACGAGGATCTTTAAACATGGCAAAACTTGTTATTACAGACGAAATGCTAGACGCTATCGAAGCTGTAAAGGGTGTAAGAGACCCACAATATTGGGATCCAAACTGTAAAAGATATATGGAGAGTCAACAAAATTCTAAAAAAGGTGTAAAAAACTCCGAAAAGAGTTAATATATTTGTAAATCTTTCTTTTTTTTGTCATGGCAGCTATTAGAGGCGATGTAGGTAAGATCATGTTCCATAATGCAGCAGGCACAGAGGCCGATATTGCTGGAACTAGATCATGGTCATTATCAGTTACAAAAGATACTTTAGAAACAACAGTTCAAGGTAACACATCAAAAACATTTATTGGTGGTCTTATTTCTGGTGAAGGTTCAGCAGAATTGATTTATGACAATGCTGGTAACTCTGATTATCTATCTTTTGTTGAAGATATATTAACAACTGGCGATGCTGGTGACGCATTGTTTGAATTGTTCCCTGATAGTTCAGCTAGTTCTAAAAAGTTAGCTTTTTCTGGAATTATTACTGGTGCTGAATATGGGGCAACACTTGGAGAGACTCAATTAATTAACATATCTTTCCAGACAACTGGTGCCATAACTTCAGATATATAGTAAATTAAGATTATCTCGCACTTAATTTATGGCAGAAAAAAGAACTCTTGACCTTTTAAAGGAGTCGTTTGACCTCTCTAAAAGGCGCAAATTTGACGTTACAGATGATAATGGTAATGTTGTGGTCAGTTTATATTTCAAGGCCATTACAAGGGCTGACAGAGCCAGAGCAACGCAAAGGGCTGGCAGTGATGATCCATTAGTTGTTTCTACACATATGCTTTGTCAGTTGGCAGAAAAAGAAGATGGTACAAAAGCGTTCCACCCAGCAGATTTTGCTAACTTGCAAAATGAGTTGCCAGAAAATGTATTAAATGAGATTGAATTATTTTTATTTGGCGTAAATCAAAACGCAACGATTGATAACGCAAAGGAATCCTAAAGGGGGACAACTGGCTAAATTTTGAGTTTTTCCTTGCAACAGAATTAGGTAAAACAATTAGTGAATTGAGATCACAACTCACTGATGAAGAGTTGGTATTTTTTGCTGGATATTATGAACTAAAGTATGATAGAGAAAAAAAAGAAGCAGATGCAATCAAGCGCAAATCAAGATATAGTTAAAGGAGTTATTGTTTAGTCGTGGCAGTTTCTAATGTAGAACTAAGAGTTAATGCCACACAAGCTGTCACAGCGTTGAAGAATGTTGATGGACAGGCAAAGAAATTTAATACAACAATAAGCGGTACAAGTGGAAAATTAAAAGCAACCACAGGAAGTTTAAAAATATTACCAGCAGGGTTAGCAGCGACAGGTACAGGGGCTAGAGCTGCTGCTGGTGGTTTTGGTGCGCTTACTGCCGCGGCTGCACCACTTTTGGGTCCATTAATTGGTATTGGTGCTGTTATAGGAGGATTAACAAAAGCTTTCGGTAATTTAGCTGCTGCCGATTTCGCTACAGCTAAAGTTAAAACACTTGGAGTAGATGCAGATGTTCTGAAACCAAAATTAGCAAGTTTGTCTAATGAGCTTAGTGGTCAAGTTTCACAGCTTGATTTATTAGCAGCATCTTATGACGTAGCTTCTGCTGGTTTCGGTCAAGTATCAGAACTTTCAGATGTATTGAAAGCTTCACAGTTAGGTGCAACTGGTGGATTCTCTGATCTAGGGACTGTTGCCGATGCAACTACATCTGTATTAAATGCTTATGGGCTGGAATCAGACAAAGCCGCAAAATTGATTGATGGTTTTATACAGACTCAGAATGATGGTAAAATTGTTGTAGATCAATACGCACAGCAGATAGGTCGACTTGCACCTATAGCTGCTGGTGCTGGTGTTGGAATAGATGAACTTAACGCTGCAATATCTACTGTCACTGCTACTGGTGTTCCAGTTGAATCAACCTTTGCTGGATTACGACAAGTTATTGCTTCAATACAAAAACCGACAAGTGAAGCTGCAAAAGCAGCAGAAAAACTTGGAATAGATTTTAGTGCTACAGCATTAAAAACTAAAGGACTAAGTGGAGTTTTAGCAGAGGTTGTAGAGAAAGGTGGAGCAAGTGAGGAGACACTAGCATTATTATTTGGCTCTGTCGAGGCAAGGACAGCAATATTACCTTTATTGAACGATCAATTAGTTACTTTTAATAAAAACTTAGAAAACCAAGCAGAGGCTCAGGGAGTAGCTGCTAGAGCTGCATTTGAAGCACAGAACACTATACAAGGACAACTGACAAGATTAGGTTCTGCATTCACAAACTTAACAACAGAGGGTTCAGAGTTCGGAATAATCATTAGGGAATCTCTTAAAGTAGCAGCAGTTACAGTTGAAGCTTTAGGCGCTGCATTCAAATTAGTTCTAGCACCAGTAAGAGCCGTTAATGCAGCAGTCGGAGAAATCGGAAAAATAATTGGAGAGGCACTTGGGATAGATGGAACAAATGCTTTATTTAGTCTTGAACAAGGTTGGATAGGTATTAAGGAAGCAATAACAGAGGCTTCAGATAGAGCTATTTTTATAGGTAGAGTAATCGGTGGTGTAATAGGAAATTCAATTAGGGTTGTTGCTGCTTTTATTAATGGTGTAAGAACTAAAGTCCGTAATTTAGCACAAAATATTGTTAACTTTTTTAGACAAGCTTTTGAAAAGATTGTAAGTGTAATACCAGAGCCGTTAAGAAAGTTATTAGGAGGTCTTGAATTACCTAAGATAGATTTACAAATTGAAGGTATTAAAGATTTTGGCAGTGATTTTTTAAAAGGCGCACAGGAAAATTTAGACAAGCTGAAAGAAGGTGTACTTGAATTTTCTGGTGTTGAAAAAACTATTACAGATGAAAAAGGAAAACAGCTAGAAGCTTCAAATAATATATTGAAAACTAATAACAATTTAAACACATCATTAGATACTACAAATACAAAAACAAATAAAGTTACTGACTCGACAGATAAGTTAAAAGAAAAATTTATGCAAATTGGTGAAGATATAGAAAGAGGTATTGTCTCTAACCTTACTGATGCTGTGATGGGTACAAAAACTCTTGCTCAAGCTGCTATAAGTGTATTGAATGATTTAAAACGTAAGTTAATAGAGGTTGCTATACAAAAAGCGGTTGCTGGTATAGGAGGTAAGATTGGTGGATTTTTAGGTTCTTTCTTCGGAAATAGAGCAAATGGTGGACCTGTATCTGCTGGTGGTGCATATCTTGTAGGCGAGCGTGGACCAGAGATTTTACAAATGGGTTCAAAGGGTGGCACTATAATTCCAAACAGTTCAATAGGTGGTGGGGATTCTGTTGTTAATAATATCTCAGTTAGTGTTGACGCTACAGGATCAACTGTTAGTGGCTCATCTAATGAAAGTAATGAACTAGGTCAACAAATTGCAATTGCGATACAATCAGAACTAATAAAACAAAAACGTGCTGGAGGTTTACTAGCTTAATGGCAACTTTTCCAAGTATTACTCCACTATATTCAACTCAAGAAACAGTTGAGCAAGACAGTTTAAGAATAAAACTAGGAGATGGATATGAACAGCGATTTGTTCAAGGTTTACCAGCAAACAAAAGACTAATTACTTTAAATTTAACTTTTAATGTTTCAACAACAGATGCAACAACTATTGATACTTTTTTAGATGCAAGGTTTGACGATCAAGCAAACTTTGATTTTACACCCCCACATCATTCGTCAGCCTTAAAATTTATTTGTACCAGAAGAAGCAGAACAGCAATCTTAAATAATAGAGTTATTATGAATTTAACTTTTGAACAAGTAGCAGAACCATAATGGCAATACCTGTTTCTGAATTACAAAAATTAAATCCAAGTTCGCGAATCGAGTTATTTCTGATTGAACTTGTAGAGGGTTTGCACTATGCAACAGGCAATCCTTCAGGTGTCGCTACCTCATATAGATTTCATGCTGGTTCAAATATGAATAGTAATGCAGAAATAATCTGGCAGGGAAATACCTATCAAAGAGTCCCTATGGAATTTCAAGGCACTGAGTTTACTGGAAAAGGACAGATACCTAGACCTACTATATCTTTCTCAAATTTAGGTGGCATTACAAGAAGTGGATCTGTCATTACTGTTACTGATTTATTGATAATTGTAAATTTAACTACACCTCACAATGATTTAGTAGATGCAAAAATAACACGAATTACAACATTGGCAAGTGAACTTGATGCGGCCAATTTTCCTAGTAATAACAATCCTTTTGGTACACCATCATCAAATGAATTACCACAAGAAATATTTTTTATTGATAGAAAAGTAACTGAATCAAGGGAAATTGTGCAGTTTGAACTTGTAGGCAGTTTAGATCAGGCAAATAAATTTTTACCAGCAAGACAAGTAACAAGGGATGAGTTTCCAGCAGTTGGTAGTTTTGTTTGATTAATGGATTTTATTTGGAAACAAGATGCTATTAATCATGCAAAAGAATGTGATCCTGAGGAGTCATGCGGTATTGTGGGTATTAAAAATAATCAAGAAAAATACTATCCTTGTAAAAATATCTCAGAAGAATTTAAGTCAGATTCTTTTGTGATTGAGCCTTTGGATTGGGCAAAGGTAGAGGATTCAGTTGACGAAATTACTGGTATAGTACATAGCCATCCAACAGGGTTGCTTGAGTTTTCGGATGCTGATAAATATAGCTGTAAAGCAATAAATTTAATTTTTTATCTTGTTTCGCCAAAATCAGATAAAATAGCAGTAATCAAGCCTGATGAAATAGATGCTTAAAAAAATTACAGTTTACGGCACATTAAGAAAATTTCTAGGTCAGGCAGAATTTGAAGTTGACTTAAATACACCTAGAGAGGCAATAAGTTTTTTAGTTTGTAATTTCAAAGGTATTGAGAAACATATGGCAGACCAGTTTTACACAATACAAGTTGGGGCGAAAGTTATAACAGAAGATTTATTAAATTTCAGAAGTGAAGATGACATTAAGATTATACCTGTGGTTGCGGGAAATATTTTCGGTATTGTACTTGGTTTTGGTTTGAAATACCTTGGAGGTGCTATAGGTACAAAATTATTAGGCAGTACAATAATTGCTACTATTGCCTCAACTGCATTGACAACTATTGGAACAAGCATGATTGTCGATGGTGTTACAAGTATGCTGTCACCTCCACAAAAAGTTGTCTCACCAACAAGTAGTCAATCTAGTTTAGATCCTTCGGCCTTAGCATCAAACTATTCGTTTACAGGGCTGACAAATATTAGTCAAGCTGGTGTTCCAGTAAATTTAGTTTATGGAGAAATTCTTGTTGGCTCTATTGTTGTTTCAAATGGAGTTGATACAGTTCAAGTAAGGGGAGAAAACTAATGGTAGCTGGAGGTGGTGGCTCTAATTTTGAGGCAATATTAAGAGCTACAGGCATGATTGATCCAGATCTGCCTAAAGATGCATTATCTTCAAAGCAGTTTAATACAATCGTGGAATTGCTGGGGGAGGGAGAAATTTTAGGAAGTGCAACAGCTTCAAAAGCTGGTATCACAGACACTACTTCGGATGCTTACTTTAACGCTTTTAAAAAAGACATATTCCTAAATGGGACACAAATTTTACAACAGGCGGCAAGTAATACTGGACCACAGGATAGTGATTTTAATTTTAAAGATGTTGATTTTGCTTTCAGACTAGGAACTGCTAATCAAACATTCATTCAAGGAATATCCAGTGTTGAAACTGAAGTAATTATTGGAACTACAGTGACACAATCAACTCCTGTTACTCATACTGTGAGTTCAAGTGATATTAATGCCGTTCGAGTAACTTTAAGATTTCCTTCCATGCAATCTTTTCAAGATGATGGAGACATACATGGTAGAAGTGTAAATTTACTTATAAAAACTATTGAAAATGATGGCACTACAACAACTGTTATTAACGATGTTGTAAGTGGAAGGTCAACAAATGCATATTTTAGAGATTATATAGTAAACCTAAAATCAACGACCTCATACCCTGTTGCAATAAGAGTTGAAAGAGTTTCTCCTGATACCACAGATGCAAAAAATATTGACGCATTTCAATTTAATCAAGCGACTAATATAATTTACCAACAAAACGCTTACCCTAATACCGCACATACGGCTTTAAGATTTAGTGCGAAACAATTTCCAGCCGTTCCAAAAAGGGTATATAGAATCAGGGGGCGAAAGATCAAAATTCCGCATAATGCCTCAGTTGATTTACAAACAGGTGCAATCACTTACGCTGGAACATTTAATGGTACTTTTAAAACAGATAAAGAGTGGACTACAGATCCAGCATGGATTTTATACGATGTTCTAACAGATACTAGGGCGGGCTGTGGTATTGCAGAATCAAACTTAGATAAATTTAGTTTTAAAACAATTAGTGAATATTGTGGTGAATCAGTTGATGCTGGTAATGGAGATGGGTCTACAGAGCCAAGATTTAGTTGCAACGTCAATATAACGCAGCGACAAGAAGCTTATGGACTTATTAATTCTCTTTGTTCAGTGATGCGAGTAATGCCATTTTATTCTGCTGGTAGTATTTCAATATCACAAGATGCACCAAAATCAGCATCATACATTTTTACAAATGCAAATGTTATTGAAGGTAGTTTTATATATACTGGCTCCAGTTTAAAGACAAGACACACAGTAATAAATGTCAGCTATTTTGATATGATAACTCAGGAAGTCGATGTTGAAACTGTTGAGGCTGATGCCGCTACACAAGCAAAATATGGTATTCAAATTAAAAATATAAAAGCATTTGCTACAACTAGTCGAAATCAGGCAAGAAGATTAGGGCGTTGGTTTTTATATAATGAGCAAAAATCTGGAGAAACTTGTTCTTTTTCAACAACTGCGGCTGCTGGCGTACTAGTGAGATGTGGTGACATTATTGAAATATCAGACAGATTAAAGGCTGGAGTAAGGCGTGGGGGACTTTTAAAAAGCGTTACTAGTACAACAGTTGTTGTTCTTGATGATTCAGATAACACAGATATTCCAAGTATCGGTGATAGTCCAACAATTTCTATAGTTCTTCCTGATGGTTCACTTGAAGAAAAAACAATAAGCAATATTTCTGGAACTACAATCACTGTTTCATCTGCATTTAGCACAGCACCTAATCAACACGCACCTTATATTCTTGAGACTTCAACTTTACAGACAACAACATGGCGAGTAGTAAGCGTGAAAGAAAATGAAAATAAAACTTTTACAATAACAGCTTTATCACATGATTCTGGTAAGTATGCCTTTGTTGAAGATGGCACTGAATTACCGACAAGAAGTATAACTTCTCTTACACAAATTCTTGGTCCTCCAGAAGGTTTGAGAGTTGATGAAAAAATAGTAACAATAAACAATAAAGCAGTTTCAAAACTTATTCTTGATTGGCAAACACAATCTGGTGCAAGCAGATATGAAGTTCAATATAAATTTGCTGATGGTGATTTTACAAAAATCGAAACAATTTCAAGTGATGCTGAAATATTAAATTCCGATGCTGGTGTGTATCAAATTAGGGTCTTTAGTTTTAATGGATTAGGAGAGCCATCAAGACAACCAGCAGAACTTACATTTAGTGCAGTTGGTAAGACCGCACCACCATCTGATATCACAAACCTCACTTATGAACCAATATCTGATAAAGAAATAAGACTCAGATGGGACGCTGTTCCAGACCAAGATGTTAGGGCGGGCGGGCGTATTCATGTACGCCATTCTCCCAAAACAGATGGTAGCGGTACTTTTCAAGATGCAACTGATCTTGTGTTCGCTTTGAGTGGTGCGTCAACAGAAAAAGTTGTTCCATTACTTGAAGGAGAGTACATTCTTAAAACACAAGACGATGGCGATAGGTTTAGTACAGGAGAAACATCACTAGTAATAGATCTTCCAGAGGCAGTGCCAAAATTATTAGTGCAGTCAAGAAGGGAAGATTTAGATAGTCCAGCATTTCAAGGTGCAAAAACTAACATTGGATTTGATTCTGGTAATGGGTCAATCAGTTTGGCTGGTGTAGGAAATTTTGATGATATAACAGATTTTGATGCAGAAAGTTCACTTGATGATATTGGAGGTGTTTCTGCTACTGGGACATATTTATTTAATGAGGCTTTGGATTTAGGTGCTGTATTTAGTATTGATCTCAGAAAAATTATACAAACTTTTTCTATTTACTCTAATGACTTAATTGATTCAATAGATGATATTGATGCAAGACAAGATTTTGATGGTGCAACAAGTGTAGATACAAATGCGGAAGTCTTTGTTCAAACTTCTCAAGATGCAACTAGTTACTCAGGTTTTCAAAAATTTGCAAATGGTACATTTAAAGGAAGAGCATTTAAATTTAAGTGTGTTTTATCAACACAAGATACAAACCAAGATATAAGAGTTAGTCAATTAGGATATTTTGCAGAGTTTCAAAGGAGAACAGAACAAAGTTCAGCAGCAATTACATCAAGTGGTAACACTCAGGTAAACTTTGCACATCCTTTCTTTACTGGTACTTCTGCACTTTTAGGTGTAAATTCAAATTTACCAAGTCTCGGAATTACAGCTTTTAATATGCAAAGCGGTGATTTTTACGAAATTTCAAACCGCACAGCTAATGGATTTCAAATACATTTCAAAAATAGCTCTAATGCCTCCGTATCAAGAGAGTTTAACTTTACTGCGATTGGTTTTGGTAAAGGTTAAATTTTAGGATATACTTAAAAAAAATAGTAGGATCTAATGGCAAGAGTTGATAATACTGGTGGTTCTGGATTTACAGTTGATAACGGAACTGGGCTTGTCGTGCGAACGAAGCTTAATCAAATAATTGCTGCACTAAGTACTTTAAATCAAGGTTCTGGCGATCCTTCAATCGGTGTTGCAGCTTATGTACCGCACATTGATGGAAACACTCTAAAAATTAGAAACGCTGCCAATAATGCCTTTGTTAGTTTAGGCGATGTAAGTGCAACAAACTTTGGACATGCTGGTTTGTCAGCAGCAAATACTTTTACTTCAACAAATATATTTCAAGAAGATGTAACCTTTGATGGTGCTACTGCTGGCCGTGATGTTGTTTTTGACAGGTCAGAAAACGCATTAGAATTTGCAGATAGTGCAGAAGCAAGATTTGGTACAGGCGATGACTTAAAAATCTATCATGATGGGTCAAATTCATATATTGATAACCATGAAGGAGATTTAATTTTACGGGGAGATACAGATGACATAAGGTTGCAACCTGTTGATGGTGAAGATGCTATTGTTGCAAATCCTAACGGAGGAGTACAAATATATTTTGATAACACTATTAAGTTCCAAACACTTACTTCGGGAGTATCACTTACAGGAGGAGCTGCAGCTAATATAACAGCCCTTTCTGATGGTTCAACAATAACAATTGATATGGCAACAGCCTGTCATCATTCAGTAACGCTGGGAGGTAACAGAACCTTTGCAGCACCTTCAAATCAAGTAGTC